>Ga0163179_10000071_pt1 | contig 74350 bp, 55 predicted proteins | sample AtlANTMetagenome_FD_109643 | JGI IMG/M metagenome (GOLD analysis project Ga0163179, IMG submission 109643) | Marine eukaryotic phytoplankton communities from the Atlantic Ocean - Atlantic ANT 2 Metagenome | ecosystem: Environmental > Aquatic > Marine > Oceanic | place: North Atlantic Ocean...
CTATTTAAAATTATCTACAAATACAAAAGATATATGGAAATTAGAACGAAACAAGATAAACAAGACGAAGTAAAAAAAATTATATTAAAATTAACAGAATTGCAGTTAACTACAATTTATGAACCTATCAGAGAACTTTTTAGAATTTTAAAACTTTATGTAGAAGAATCTAAAGATATTAAGATAAATATAAAATTTCCTGAAATAAGAAAAAACATAGTAGGTTATTTAGCTGTTAATAAATCAAAAGAATGTTGGTTAAAGATAACATCTGATTCTTAATGTTTATAAAGAGGAAGATAAAACAATAAGTCCAATTAGTACAAACGCTCTATTACGTCTAGTACGTGTTGGAAGTTCACTTTTTTTTAGACTATTTTCTTTTGATGTTTTTATGAATTCCAAAATATTAGAGAATGCTTCAGAAGGATATATGGGTCCTTTTTTTGTAGTAACAATCTTATTAGAATTTGACATAATTATATTAAGGTCTGTTTCATCAAGTGTTTCTTTATTCATTAATTCATATGCTAAAGAATATAAAGTATTATTATTATTTTGAACAAGATCTAGAGCACGTTTTTCGGCATTTACAAGTTCGTCTTTTACCACAATATCAGATGTATCATCATTAATCATATGAGCAATCCCTTCCATTGCAAATTGTTTGACAATTGCTTCTGCGAGTTGCGAAGAACGCCATACATCATCTGCAGCACCCGTTGATGAATCTCCATTAAATACATGGGATTCTGCTGCTTTTCCTGCTAACATCATAACCAACCGATCTCTAAGTTCCAATGCTCTTAAATTTTTAGCATCTCCAACATTAAACATAGTTACACCTAATGAACCACCACTTCTCGGTACTATACTTGCTCGTGTTGCAGAATCAATATTTTCTAAAATAAAAGATGCGAGTACGTGACCTGCTTCATGAATAGCAATTCTCCAATCTGGTTCAGGTTTATCTATTGAATTTTTGGAGTAAATTGGTTTTCCAAGAATATTATCTTCAAGAGCTTGAAAGTAATCACTTTTTGTTGGTAAGGCACGATCTTGATCCATTGCTAAAATAGATGCTTCGTTTACAATTGATGCAATGTCAGACCCTACAAGTCCAGCAGACATACTTGCGAGGTCTTTAATGTAATCTATATTGTTATTTTCAATATTTGCACCTTGATATTCTATTTTATATGGTATATATGTCTCGTTTGATGTTTTATTCATGTTACTAAATTTTAAAATAGATTGAGCATCAGAGAGTTTAATTTTTGCGGTTAAATTTGAGAATAAAGTAGCGGGTATTTTAATACCTGCTGCTCTAATAGGATTTATAATTTTTAAAATAGTTGTATTTGACGAGTTAGACAAACAATTTTCATTAAGTGTTTGACATAAGATATCAGATGTAAAAGGACCATTTTTAAACTTTATTTCTTTTGAAGAGACAATATCTCTTTGTTTTTGGATATAATGATTAAAGAGATTTTCCCGTCCTTTTAGATTAGGTATATCTAATTTTACAATATTATCAAATCGTCCCTTTCTTAGAAGTGCAGAATCTAATATATCTTTTCTATTAGTTGCAGCAAGGACTATAATGAGTGGTTGTGACTCATCACGTGCTTTAAACCCATCCAATTCTACTAATAATTGATTTAGGGTATTGTCTCTATCAGTTGAAACAGATGATTCATCACTTCCACGACTACGACCACATGAATCTAGTTCGTCTATAAAAATCATTGCTGTATTTTTTTTAGATTTTTTAGCATAAAATTTGGCATGTTTAAATAAATTTTTTACGCGTTCTACGCCAACGCCTGCATATTTACCTTTAACGATTTCAGAAGCAGACACAACTAATAAGGGGGCATTAATAGCACTTGCTGCAGCACGTGCAAGCAATGTTTTTCCTGTGCCAGGTGGACCTACAAGTAAAACATTTCTAGGAGGAGTTACACCATATCTTCTTGCTTTTGAGAATGAATTCTCAGAATGAATAATTTTAAGTATTTTTTTAAGTTCATCAATCGCATTTTCTATACCTATAACATCTTCCCATGAATTTTGACTAACTCCATCATAAAAAACTTCAATAAAATTATCTATTACCTGATTGGCTTTCATTGGACTTTTTAATAAATCTTGAATAGAGAATACATCATTTATTTTGTTTAAAAAGTCTGTTGCAATATTTTTACATGAATCAGGTCTTACTATACATAATTGAACAAATGTGAATAGAACCATATATGCAGTTTTATTCACTATTTTAATTACAGAAGTTTTAGTGAGGATAGTACTATTCATTTGAGATAGAGAATGATTTGTTTGATTATTTGTGTAATTTTTAGGTGATATTTTGGTTAAAGTAAGTGGAGTAATAGAAGTATATTCTGATTGTACTTGTGCACTACTAACAGGTATCGATAACATAAAAAAACTGAACCATAATCTTAAAATTCTATAGATCATAACTTATATTATTTCAAATAGATTGTATTTATTTCAAAAAAAATTATTTATTATCAGAACCTTCAATACCAGGAGTAGACTTTGAAAACATAGTTTGGAAATTTTTCATAACATTTTGGTCGTATATCTGTTCTTCATATATTTGTCTAGGTATATACCTATATTCAATCTGAGGTGGGGGACATTTAAACGACATTTTTGTATATCCAATAGTGATAAATACAATACCTGCCATGAGCATAATCAAAGCTAAAACACGAAACATTAATTATATTGTATATATTTTTTTTTATCTAAAAGATGAACAAATTTATTAATTGCTATATTTACAATACCCTTTTCTTTCATTTCGATTTTTTCATTATCTCCATCGGGTGTTATGTACCAATATTCGAAAATATGAGAGATATTATCTTTAATTGAATATGGTTTATTATTCATAAGACAATGTGAGTAATATGATAATAATTTTCCCTTTTTTGGTTCAGACATAAATTGTAAGAAATCGGTATCTAATTCATCATCGATAACATCTTCATAATCAAAGAGATTTTTTCTTTTTAAGTAATGTATTTCAGAAGTGAATATAATTTTATCTTGAATACGAATGAGGCGTTCAATTAAAGGAACATTGTTTTTAACACTTTCATTAAATTTTTTAGACACGCTATTCAATGATATAAATATGCATCCAAAGTCTAGGAATTTACATAATTCCCGAGTCATGTGGGTTTCCACAATAGCTTCCATTTTTTAGTTGAGTTTTTATTATATTTGTGATATGTTATTATTATAACACTGTGTCAATTTTATATTATTTAGTATCATTTTTATAAAATATTTATGTTGATGTGTCATTATATTGGTTAAACTTCAATTTTAAATTAATAAAATTGTGATTTTTATAGTAAACATAGCACATTTCGAAATTAACATTTTCAAATATTTAAAAATGATTAGTTAATGATATATAATCCTTTATAAATATAAGATTATAAAATGGAAATTTCTAGTGATGAAGAAAATTTTCTTAAAAACTGGATGCTTGAATGCAGAACCGATTCTGAGTTGGAATTAGAGTGTCTTTTAAAAAAGGATATGAACCGAACAGAATTTTCTAATATTCTAGATTTCTGCAGAAAAAGATATGTACTATTAGATGATAAACGTGATTCTTTAGATGTGAATTGTGGTAACAATATCAGAGTGACTATTGAAGGAAGAGATGTTATCAGACAATTTTGTAGAGTAGAAAAGGAATCTGATAAATTAAATGACTTAATTTCAGTTATTTACAGCAAAACACAAGAAGATTCATTGTTTTTGAATGAATATAATTGTAAAGTCAACGTTAAAAGGGAACGTATGATTGGTAAAGATGACCCTGATATTATAAATATAGTAAACAATTGGAATACTTTAGATAAGACATATAGATTAAAGAGAAGATATAGTTATACACATGACAATTTTCGTGTTGATCTCACTGTAGTCAAATCTAATATTGGTAATCAGAGACGAAACAACGTATTGTCGTCTAGAACATTTATAGAGTCAGGTACGAAAGAGGCCAAAGAACGTTATGAAGTTGAAATTGAGTATTTAAATAAAAACGACAGTGATGATGTCATTGAAAGTAGACAAAATTTTATAAATATTGTAACAAAACTAATAAATGTTAGAGATTCGTCTTGGTTATTGTCTAAAAAATCAATGTTAAAGGAGGTAGAAGAAGATTTCGTCTCATTGAGAATAAAGGGTAGAAATATGGGAGGGGCTCGTACATCAATGGCTAGAAATAAACATGTATTAATGCCTGGTCCACAGGTTGTCTCAATGAATCTTACAAAATATAGAATTATGAAAGAGAATTTGAATAATTATACGGTCACATCAAAAACCGATGGATTGCGTATGTTGGGATTTGTATATAAAACAGGAGAATTATTCTTATTATCATCAAAAACCGATAAAAGTTTTGAGAGAACGGGGTGTATTTTGAAAGATGCGATAGGTTCTGTATTTGATGGTGAACTTGTAAAATTGAGTAAAAATAAGGATGATATTTTGCACTATTTGATATTTGACTGCTATTACGAGAATGGTAAGGATATTAGAATGAAATCGTTGAATACAAGAATAAACGTTGCTAGTAAATTAATTAATTCTAAAGAGATAGATGATAGCATAGAATTTATAATTAAGGTAAAACAGTTTCTCTCTTGTGACAAACTTTATAGTAATGTATATTCGACATTTGAAAAAATGGATAATGACATTTACAATACGGATGGTTTGATATTTACACCGCAAGATCCATTATGTGGAAAAGAGATATATGAGAATGATTCTGGGAAAGGTATTCTTAAAACAGGTAATACATGGGATAAATTGTTTAAATGGAAAGGCAGGGATGAGAATACAGTTGATTTTAGAGTTATTTTTGGAGATATATCTGAATGGTACGATGTGAATACTAAAACAGAAAGAAAATATAGAATTGTAACATTAAAAACCAAAGGAAAGGTTGTAAATACAATAGATAGATACTTTTCTAAATCATCAAAAAGGATAAATGATAATGAGGAGTATGAATTTCAAACAATAGAACCCGAAGATATGAGTGCACATATTACCAAGATTGAATTCTCAGAGAATGGTAAATTATTATGTGAAAATGGAGATGAGATTGTGAATGGGTCTATTGTAGAGATGAGATATGATTTAAACAGACCATCCCGCATGAGATGGATACCAAGAAATGTTAGGTTTGATAAGTCGAGACCGAACGCAACAATTGTTGCTATGGATATATGGAACATTTTACATTTTCCTGTAACAAAGGAGATGTTAACAAAAGACGTATATATACCATCTGCATATGAAGAATCTGAAGAATATTATGTGCAAGAGAATCATAATTTAGATATTGATCTTAACTTGAGACGATTTCATACAACAGTTGTTAAAAATAAACTATTAGTGGATAACAATTTAAATATACCCAAAGGAGGAGTATTATTAGATCTTGCATCAGGAAGGGGTGGTGATTTAAATCGTTATATGTTAACTAAATTTAATAAGATAGTGGGTGTTGATAACAGTTTAAATAATCTTCATCATCCTATTGGCGGTGCCTATGCGAGACTTTCTAAACAAATGAATAATAAAAAAGATATAGTATTTCTTCACGGTGATGTAAATTTGAATTTACATTCACAAGAAGCATTCTCTATTGCAAATGATACTTACAAAAAATATGGAAAAGAGTTATTTTCAAAGAAGCACTCATATGATATGATTACCATGTTCTTTGCATTACATTATATGTTTGAAAATGGGAAGACTTTGCGTAAATTTGTAGAAAATTTGACAGATAATTTAAAAGTTGGTGGTTATTTTGTAGGTTGTTGTTATGATGGTGAGAAAGTATTTAACTCTTTGAAAGAATCTGGTAAGATTTCATTCAAAAAACGGGTTAAAACAATGTGCTTAGAATCTGGAGCATGTAAAACGTCAAATAGTAATGATGTAGAGTTTTTGAGTATTAATAGAGAATATGATAGCAATAAGAAATTTCATGCAGATGCAAGTTCATTAGGATTGAAAATTAAGGTTTTGGTTCAAACAATAGGAAAATATCACGAAGAGTATTTGGTAAATTTTGATTATTTAAAAAAGGTATTATTGGAAGTTGGTTTTGAGTGTGTACATACAAATACTTTTGAGACATTTTACGAGGAGAATTCAAAATTTATATTGTCAAAAGAGGAGAAAAGTGCAAGTTTTATGAATAGAAGTTTTGTATTTAAACGAGTATCAATTCTAGAAAAACCCAAAAATAAAAAGAAAAAAATTCAAACGAAAAAAGAAGAACATAAGTAATGAATATTAATATGAGAATATTTGTAGGACTGATAATTGCAGTTCTTTTTTTAATATGTGTACTCGTCTTAACAAAACTCATTGCAAAAACGAATACTATAATTGAATCAGAAGAGAGCTTTTTAAATTCTAAGGAAGAAGAAGAAAAGGAGACTGTCGAATATGAATCGGAACCTGTAAAGATTAATACAGGATCCCATCGTCGCGATAGCAAAATAGGCTCGTCTTTAGAATTTGCTTACATAGATGAAACATGTGAAGATACTGTAAATGATGATGTTAAAAAGGAGCTTATTGAGGAAGTCCCTCAACCACCATCAGAACCTGGACCAAAGATTCCAATGACTGTTAGTACAAAATGCAAACCTTGTCTAAGAGAGTTGAAATCACACACAAAAAATGCATCGAATGAAAGTTCAGAGGGAACATCAGATGAATCATCAAATGAAGCGGCAGATAAAACAATAGACAAGAATCCTGATATTATGCCACATGCAGATTTATATGATAAATATTTAGAACCACAACCTAATGCAGATTCTCCTTATGGGTTTGTATTTTTCCCTAATAAATATTGGAAACAATGGCAAACAAAAGCACCTGTGTGTGTACCAACATCTCCATGCAAAGTACAACCGACATGTACAAATGGAGTACCTGTAGATGTATTAGATTATACTCAAGTAGGTTCAATGATGCCTAAATTTGAATACAAAGAAGAATACAAGGAGTAAATGTATAAAATACTTTTATAAATTCTGTACATAAAAACCTATAAAACTATAATAATGGGAATAATTTTAGTATTAACTCTTTTACTCGTTGGCTTTCTTACTGCATTATTTGTATTCCATAAACATTCAGAAAATGAATTAAATCATAGATCTCAAGTGCTAGAAGAGGTTGCAAAATGTAAATTAAAGAATGAGAGGTATATTGACGAGATTAACAATCTTGACAACAAAAATAGGCACAATAATGAGAGTAGTTCAAAAAAAGAGTGCCCTGTATGTCCTAAATTTCAAAATTTAGACAAAGTGTGTCCTTCAGATAAGTACATACTTAAAAGTAAAATAAAACCATTTATTTCAAAAAAAATTAAAATGGCGAAATATATTCGAAAATGTCCTAAATGTCCAACCTGTCCTAAATGTCCAGAATCTTCTAATAACAAATTTATACCAAAAAAATCAAGATTTTTTCCAGACGATCTTTTAGGAAGTACTAAAAATTTTGTTAAAAAAACAGCACAAAGCAAATCTTCAAATCAAACTAAATCGCTTGAACAAAACCAATCCGAACAATTAACAGAATTAAAAAAGTCAAATCAAGAAATGAATAATATTGAACTAGAATGGATTCCTGTACACAATACTAAATGTAGAGTAGATTGAAATATTATGTTTTATCTATAATAATATGTCATCATCGCCAGTAGAAGTAGTCACCTCTACATCCAAATCAGTAATGACTAACGCAAACCTAGCAAAAAATAAATTACTTAGTTTATGCAAAAGTGAAAACTTGCTTACTTGCATAGTAGGAGCACTTGTAATTGCTTATATTGCTCTTTTAGATCAATCAAATGCGGTTGACTTTTTCAACACTATGGCTGGAAAGATTATTGCTATGATTGTTGTTTTACTCGCAGCGTCGATTGATATGCGTCTTGGTCTTCTCGTAGGTGTAGCACTTATTTTATCAATTGTATACGCCGCCATGAACGACGAAATCGAAAGCTTTGACGAAGAAGAAGGATTCTCTTCGGAAGATGAAAACGTAATGGTTGACGATGCTGTGGATGATGATGTGGATGAAGTTGATGCGGCGGATGGGGAAGACTTACAAGAGAACCTCACAGGTGCGTCATACACACCAATGTCATCGGAAGATGATGTTGAAACATCTGAAGATTTCGAAGATTTCGCCCCTGCCAATTTCTAGACATTTTTAAAGTTTTAATTAAAGGATGAACCGAGCTCATATTTATTCTACATACATCGAAGAATCTATAACGACGTTAAATAAAATTTATTCAGAACTTCTAGATTTTTCTTATATGTCACCATCTCAAAATCCATCTCAAGACTCTTTACATAAAAATAAATCTAAAAATACACAATCTATCCAGAATATAAAGTCATTATGTTCAACTTTAGATAAAAGAACAAAACTAGTAGGTAGTTATTTAGGAGAGACAAGTGTACCTGTTTTAGATTACACATTAGAACAAGACTCTTGGAGGACTCATATGTATATAGAAACGACTAAAATTGTATTTACAAATGTAACTTTACATATTGAGTTTTTTTTAGATTTTCCAGAGAATGGTAAGTATTTGATATGTATAAAAGATAATGGTGTTTTAATGAATACTATTTTTACTGAGACTCCAAACACTGTTCGAGTTATAACATTAGCTCCTGATATGAAATTAATATATAATGAAGAGCTTATAAATGTAATACGTAGTGATAATAATCTTTCAAGTACAATAAAAATAGAAGCTCCACCTTATTTTTCTGATTCACAAGAATTAATTAGAATTAGAATACCATTTCACCCTGAACGTATATATTTATCTCATATTGGATGGGTTAGAAGCGTTCTTGATTCAATGGATAGTCTTATTTTACAAATTAAATTTTGTATTTTGCAATACGCTTCTACATTAGTTACAACAACATCGGGTGTATCAGAATCAGATGAATCGTCTGGTCATATCGCAAGTTCTTTTGCAAGTACATATTATCAACCAAGACAAACTACAACTGCTTTTGCTTATAAACCTTAGTCATTTTGTATCATAAAAATGATTTAATCTTTATATACTTATTATTAAAAGTAAGTTGTAGATGTCCGATTTAATTCAGAATAAAAGATCTGAATTAAACAATGAAGAATTCAATGCATTTGATACAATTATTGAATTAATGAATCAAAAAGATTTTAGAATGCTTTTTGAATCTCAATTCAATGATTTCAGTGAGATTAAATCTGTTATTTTAATTATGAAAACCTATCACTACATAGAAAAGTTATATTTTGAAAAAAAAGGAGTTCTTCCTTCAAAAGAGATTATGAAGAAAGGTATTCGAGAATTAATGAACAATGCAAATATTAGAAGATTTTTGGTGGATAGTACTATATCATTTATTAAAGAGGATAATGTATTTGAAAAGATAATTGATGAAAATTTAAACAAACTAAGGTATGATTTATTAACATTTGATAATGTTGAATAAAAATGAATAGTAAGTATAATTTTTTAATACTTTAAATAAATGGAGATAGAGAGTGTTTCTTATAATCTAATATTATCAGTAGATAAAAATGGGGTTATTGGAAATGGAAAGAATAATTTAGCATATAGATCTTCAGTTGATTTATTGCATTTTCAAACTTTAACAAGTAGACCAGAATTCAATGATACTCAAAATGTAGTAGTTATGGGAAGAAGAACATGGGACTCTTTAAAAGGTCGACATTTAAAAAATAGAACTAATTTAGTTTTGAGTAACTCAATTGTGTTAGATGAAGAAACATCTAATGCTACAACTATTAAATCTTGGAATGAACTGTTTGATTACGTTCATACAAATACAATTAGGAAAGTATTCATCATTGGAGGGAAAAAAGTATATGAGGATTTCCTTAAAAAGTATAGAGGAATCATAGATAAAATATATCTAACAGTATTCGAATCACAAGAATATAGATATGTATTGAATATGGTCAGTAAATTTGATGTTGATAATTTGAAGAAAGGTTTTAAATTAGAAGATAATATTGTTGTCAAAGATTTGGTAAAGACAGAAACAAATGCAAGAGATATGGTTATACATTTTGAAACTTATAAATACGATACTAGTAGCAGTGAAAGAATGTATATGAGACATTTAACAAATGTATTAACACAGCCAACAAGAGTGACTAGAAATGGAATTGTGAGATCATCATTTGGATTAAGAATGGTATATGATTTGTCAGATGGCAGCGTGCCTTTGTTAACTACAAAGGCAGTTGCATGGAAGACTTGTATTAAAGAGTTATTGTGGTTTTTAAAGGGACAAACAAATAATGAATTGTTAAAAAAGGAGGGTGTTAACATATGGTCAGCAAATGCATCTTCAACATTCTTGAAAGAACGCGGGTTAGAACATTATAAAGAGGGTGATTTAGGACCCATATATGGTTTTCAATGGAGACATTCTGGTGCGAATTACGAAAATATGACAGTAGATTATACTGGGAAAGGTATAGACCAAATAGAATCATGTTTAAATCAGTTGTTGAATGATCCATATTCACGGCGTATTATTGTGAATTCTTGGAATGTATCTGATCTCGACAAAATGGCACTACCACCTTGTCATATATTATTTCAATGGTATTTGGATTCAAAGAAAAGGTTATGGATTCAATTATACCAAAGATCAGGTGATATGTTTTTGGGTGTACCTTTTAACATGTTTTCATATGCTGTTTTATTGAATTTAATGTGTAAAAAGACAGACTATAAACCAGGTGGGATTGTCCATGTTATTGGAGATGCTCATATTTACGAGAATCATATAGATGCAGTCGAAAAACAACTATCAAGAAACCCGAAAGAATATCCTAAATTAATTATAAATTCAAAAAAAGAATGGAAGGATTATACGATTGATGATTTTGAGATAAATGATTACGATCCACATGAAAAAATATTCGCACCAATGTCTGCATAGTAGTGTTGCTTCGTGTTAGGTATTATCTGAATTTTTTCCAATAATTCTGAATAATTCCTGCAGCCCACCATCTTTCCAGAACGTCGTCGTCATACCACCGCAAATCATCGATCGTGAGTTCCTCGTGGTTGCCGTACTCCGTGAACAAGACTACGTATCCAGTCTCCGTCACCTCTTCGACGACGCAATCATAAAACTCGCCGTCTCCGCACCATCTACCCAATAACTCGGTGCCGACCTCAATATCGTCAGAGCCCTCCTCGCCCTCGCCCGCGGCCGTCAGATCCTTCTCCCGCCGCGACTGGACCCGGGCCCATCTTTCTGCTTCCCTACTCCAATAGTTTTCGTAGTAGTTTTCATATTCGACATATCTACACCACATTTCATTTAAAATTTCCTGACGATAGAAGTGTTTCCATTTCTTAAAACAATTTTCAAGAAGTTTGATATGCTCAGGGTTAATTTCTGATATCATTTTGACAGAACTTTTGAAAGTTTAATCAATAAGATATAATATCATTTTTATTTGTAGATTCAAATCAATTACAAGTAGTATAAACTATCATAATCTATAAAGTTTTTAAGTTCCAGATTGGTATTTCTTTATCTAATGCAATTTTACATATTTCATTTACATAATGACGACAATCATATATTCCCAATACATAATCTCTATGTAATGTATTCTCTATTTCTATCAACTCATCTATGCTAAAATTTGATGTACCCCAGTATACTTCTTTTGAATCATAATCAACTTTATTGTAAATATCATTTATGTTACATATATTTTGTTTTGAATCTTTCCCGAATAGATCAGGGAACATTTCACTTATATTTTTACGAATATTTTCATTTGTAACATATGTATTATTATAATTGAAAGCACGAAAATCATATCTAACTTCTCTTTTGCTACTTTTGAATGTTATTCCTGCGTGAATAAGTAAATCATTAATCTTATCTAAATTTAAAAAAATTTTTGTAGGGCTTGTTATAAATAATAAAAGTGAATTAAATAGCATTATCTATGTATTTGTTTTTTTTGTTAAATAAAAAATTTTTGAGAAGTTCATAGTTTAAAAATTACTAAATTAAACTTTCCCAATCATCTACTGAGTTTGATTGTAATTTTGGCTCATCTATCGTATCTTCAGTAATGATTATGTCATCTTCTTCATCTTCAGAATCATCTTTGTTTAAAGATCGCATGTATGCTTTGATTCTACCATCTTGGTTTTTTCTTGCATTTTCTTGTGCATTCTGTTTTTCAATTTTGTTCAATCTTTTACGTTGTATATTTTTTGCTAAAGCGACTAAATTATCAGCAGAACCAAACCCATCTCTATCTGATCGTGCTCCCATAAATATACATTGAGAGAATATGCACAAACCTGCTAAGTTAGATATAGACATACTACTTGCTCCGAATTTAGATCCTTTCTCTAGGAAAACACTTAAAAGAGCAGATATAGATGCATTTACTACTGTACTGTTTTTATTAAATAAATCAAGAATCTTTTCTTGCTCGTATTTACCTCTACTATAGACATTTACCTTTGAAATAAATGATGATGCATCAAATTCTCTTAAATCTTTATAAAAGCCTAGAAGAATTTGAGTTGTTTTATCATTTTGTATTCCCAATTCAATAAGAGCAGATGACAATATATGTCTAATTTGATTACCAGATGTGCCATTCATTTCTGATTTGCTAGAAGTCCACCTAACAAATTCATTTAACTTTTTGTTATAGAATCGAGATCGTTTTGAAATTTGTTTTGAGACGGATTCTATTAATTGTTCAAACGTATTGTTCATAATAGTTTATACGCTATATACAATTATCATGTGTGTATAATATTTACATCATTTTTATACACTATATTTTCACGACCTCATTATAATTCGCTAATTCTTTTGTGAATGTTCATTGATAAATTCTGTTAAAGAGTTAACGTCGCGATTACCGTTATATGGTATTATTGTACCAGATGCTGTTTTAAATATGAGTGTTGGATAACCAATTACGTCATAATAATCTTGTGTATTATTTACAGTTGCATCCATAGCACCAATAATAATATCAGTTTTGGCAAATCGAGTTCCTAGTTCATGATATGTAGATTTGAATGCTTCACAATGACCACACCAAGGTGCATAGAATTCTATCATTGCAACTTTGCCATTGGTTTCTACTTCAAAATTAGCATTTGTAAGTTCGGTAACACCATCATTATTCGAATCTTTGAATACACGTCTATTTTTTCTTTTTATTTTACCTTTTTTTTTTGACTTTTTTGATTTGTTTCTTTTATCTTTTTTACTAAGAGCTCTATTTTTTTTAATATTTTTTTTAAATGTTCTCATTGATATAATCGTATATTATTTGATAATATGATTAAGAGTATGGTTATAGCATTTATACTACTACTTAAATGAATAAAGTAAGTCGTGTAGTATGTCGAAATTTAGGTTCACAATTTAGTACTATTCGAAAATTACAGGGAGATTATAGTATAATAGATCATACATATGATGTTGTAGTTGTAGGTGCAGGAGGGGCTGGTCTAAGAGCAGCGATGGGTGCAGCTGAAGCAGGTTTTAAAACAGCATGTGTAACTAAACTTTTTCCAACAAGAAGTCATACAGTCGCAGCTCAAGGTGGTATTAATGCAGCATTAGGAAATATGACAGAAGATGATTGGCGTTGGCATATGTATGATACTGTGAAGGGTTCAGATTGGTTGGGTGACCAAGATGCAATTCATTATATGTGTCGTGAAGCACCGAGGGCAGTTTTAGAATTAGAATCTTATGGATTACCTTTTAGTCGTACTGAAGATGGTAAAATTTATCAGAGAGCTTTTGGCGGACAGAGTCTAGATTATGGAAAGGGTGGACAAGCATATAGATGTGCATGTGCTGCCGATAGAACAGGACATGCAATGCTTCATACATTATATGGACGTTCATTGGCGTTTGATACAAAATATTTTATTGAATTTTTTGCATTAGATTTGATCATGGATGATGATGGTAGGTGTGTGGGTGTTATGTGTTTAGAAATGGAGAATGGAACAATACATCGTATAAATGCGAAAAATACAGTTTTAGCAACTGGTGGATATGGAAGAGCGTATTTTTCTTGTACATCAGCACATACTTGTACAGGTGATGGGAACGCGATGGCTTTACGAGCGGGTTTAGCTATTGAGGATCCGGAATTTGTGCAATTTCATCCAACTGGTATCTATGGTGCGGGTTGTTTAATTACTGAAGGTTGTAGAGGAGAAGGAGGTATACTTAGAAATAGTGATGGTGAGAGATTTATGGAACGATATGCACCTTCCGCTAAAGATTTAGCTTCTAGAGATGTAGTTTCACGTGCAATGACAATGGAGATTCGTGAGGGGCGTGGAGTAGGAAATGAAAAGGATCATTGTTATTTACACTTGGATCATTTACCAGAGGAATTATTGATGGAGAGATTACCGGGAATTAGTGAAACTGCTGCTATTTTTGCAGGAGTAGATGTTACGAAAGAACCGATACCTGTAATACCTACAGTACATTACAATATGGGTGGTATTCCAACAAATCATTTAGGGGAAGTAATCTATCAAAAGAGAGATTTATCAGGAAATATTATTGATCATGATGCGATTGTTCCAGGTTTATTTGCTGCAGGGGAAGCCGCATGTGCTTCGGTGCATGGTGCAAATAGATTAGGTGCGAACTCTTTATTGGATATTGTTGTATTTGGACGTGCATGTGCACTACGAATTGCGGACATTTCAAAACCAGGTGATCCTATACCTCCACTTCCGAAGGATGCTGGCAATAAAACGTTGGAAGATTTAGATAAAATACGGTATTCAAATGGTTCTATAACTACAGCTGATCTTCGTTTAAATATGCAAAAAACAATGCAAGATCATGCAGCGGTTTATAGAACACAAGATTCACTTTTAGAGGGTATATCAAAAATAAATAATGTAGTTAATTCTTTCTCAGATGTTGGCGTTTCAGATAAATCGCTTATATGGAATACAGATCTTGTAGAAACACTTGAATTACGAAATCTTCTTCCTAATGCAGCTGCTACTATGCATGCTGCAGAAGCTAGAAAGGAATCTCGTGGTGCACATGCATATGAAGATTATCCAGATCGTTTAGATGATGAATGGATGAAACATACTATGACTTATTACGATGATGTAAATGGGAAAATATCGATAGAATATAGACCGGTTCATTCCAATACGTTAGATGAAGAAGAATGTGGGGCAGTAGAACCTGTTGCACGTGTTTATTAGAAAAGTATGTGACAGTTGAGAGTTAATATAATTTTTCAGTAAGAATAGGAACTTTGATTATTTTTCGAATAAATAGAAAGATTTATATTAAAAATGAAGTTAAACGATTTAGTATGTATAAACTCACAATACGGAAATAACATATTTTCAACAATGAAAATGAATGAATATCTTCATAAAAAGGGATTTCCACAAGAAATTATCAATCTTATCGGAGATTATTCTTCTAAAGATTTCAAACCAGATTTTCAAAAATCTTTACATTTTATCAATTTTGCGACTTTTTGCAATAATGAACCAATGCAATGTAAAATATTTAATAAAATAGAAGCAGATTACAGTGGAGCTTACCAATGGAGTCCGGCAGGAGAAAAGTGTCCAAGCTTTAAATTCTTCATAGAAAAACATTTAGATCTCAATAAAGCTAATGATTATATATTTATGTTATCTAAATGCAATTGTTGTGATATTCATAAACAAAAAAGACCACTTAGTATTAAAAATATGAATGGAACACCACAACCTGGACATTTAAATCCAGATATTGATCACTGGGAAAAAATGTCCCGATGCCAATGTAATTGTAGACACTTTTCAAGACATATTTGTAGAACTATAAATGGTTATTAGAACTATAATATTCTAACTATAATCTTCATTTTTTTATAAAAAAGAAAATTTCTATAGAATATATGACAGTTTATTACAATACTTTAGATAAAGGGAAGAATATGTGATACTTGAGAGAGTTAATACTATTAAGAGGTATACTTGAAATAGTATTATTTGAATAATGATTAATTTTTCATCGTATTCAATGTTAAGGGGTTTAAGTGTTTTGACGCTTATGAGTATATTTCAGGAGATCCAAGCAGGTAGAGATACGTTTGTGAAATCAGATTGGATATTTTACATTGTATCGTCTGGTGTATGTTCTGTAATAGCTGCATATGGCATTGGTGCAAATGATGTAGCAAATGCATTTGCGACGAGTGTTGGAAGTAAAGCATTAACTGTAAAACAGGCGGTTATATTGGCAAGTATATTTGAATTTGCAGGGGCTGTACTTATGGGAAGCAATGTATCTAAAACGATTAGAAAAGGTATTGCAGATCCAGGATGTTTTGATGATAATCCAGGTTTACTTATTTATGGGATGACGTGTGTAACGATTTCTGTAGGTTTATGGTTAATTTTAGCATCATGGCTTGAGATGCCAGTAAGTACAACACATTCGTGTGTTGGTGGGGTAATTGGTATGGCGATGATGTCTAGAGGACATCGTTGTGTAGTTTGGAATTATTCTCGAAATGATTATGGAAATGGGACTACAAATATGAGTTGGAATAATTTTCCATGGCTAGATGGCGTTGCAGAAATAGTCATATCTTGGATGTTATCACCTATTGCATCGGGTATATGTGCATCAATTCTATATTTTATTTGCAAAAAAAGTATTTTAGATTATAAAAACTCTTATTTACGTGCGAAAGTAGCATTTCCAATTATTGTAGGTGTAACAACAGGACTTAATACTTCGTATTGGATTATAAAAGGAACAAAGGGTCAATGTGAAAGGTTTGGTACATGTCGCCTTGTTAGAGAGGCGAAATCAGGTAATTTATGGCCTACAATAGAAATAGGATTATATGTAGGATTGAGTTGTGCTGCATTTACTACTTTGTTATTACCGAGACTTATTAAAACGGTTGATACGAAATTTGAAGGTATTACACTAGAAGAAATAGAATCATACGACATGGCACAAAACGATGTTAAAATACATAAAGATACAAATGATTCAAACAATGAAGATGACAATGAAGATGACAATGAAGATGACAATGAAGATGACAATGAAGGTGTAAATAAAATAAAGAAAAATGCGATTGTATCTTATGTTCGAAATCAATTGACAATAGATACACACAGAGATGTAAAAACTATAGATGTTGTTTCCAAAATTCATAAAAACATGCAAACACATGATTCCAAAGTAGAGGAATTTTTTAGTTATATACAGGTATTTACTGCAATTGTAGATTCCTTTAGTCATGGAGCAAATGATGTTGCAAATGCGATGGGTCCTTTTGCAGCAGCGTATATTGCTTATAAGAAAGGAAAAGTATTAAAAAGCACTGAAATGAATGAAGGGACAATGTTATGGATACTTGCATTGGGTGGTTTCGGTATGACAGTAGGATTGGCTACTTACGGATATAAGATAATGAATGCGATGGGTGTTAAACTTACTGCTATAACTCCGTCACGTGGTTCATGTATAGAATTAGGAGCTGCTTTGGTTATTATATACGGAACTGGACAAGGGTGGCCACTTTCTACAACTCATTGTCAAATTGGAGCAACTGTTGCAGTAGGATTATTTGAAGGGAAAAAAGGTGTAAATTGGAATCTATTTTTGAAGACGTGTTTTGGTTGGATTATTACATTAGTTGTTGTAGGGTGTACAACAGCGATTTTGGTAGGACCGTCACCTGAACCCTTGAAAGATGAATATTGTTCAAACTATTGAATGTTAAATAAAATTATTATTTTTAAATTTGTATTTCTATAATGGGTAAGAAAAAAGAATCAACAATCGTTATTCAACAAAGTCCTTCTGGTAGTTATAGTGAAAAGGATTTTGAATTGAGAATGCAAAAACGTGACCTTAGAAAAATGAGACGTCGTGTTAACAGAACTTTTGCTAGATTTAATAATATTATAACAACTATTATTTTGGGAATAATTTTAGCATTGATTATTGTTTCAGTTCTAAAATTAGATGACAATTTGCAAGGTTTTCTTGTGTCTTTGTTAGTATGTGTATTATTTTTTAATATTTTTATGAGCAATGTTCACAATTTAACATTGTTATTTCAAGAAGATAAATTTTATGATTTTGGAAATCTCACAATAGCATCGATTAACATAATTCTTATGTTAACGATAATTCTAATGATAATAATAGCATTTATATTTACTTTTTCAAATATAACTATGCCACAATTACAGCCAGTGAAAAAAGCATCTGGAGAATTTGTAAGTATAATGGGAACGACTAATGTTAAACTTTTAGGAGGATTCAAATATGTATTAATTTGCAACCCTAAATAGTAGTTAATCCCTTTTAGGGTTTAAAATATCTCCTCCATCAATTGCAATAGAAGCGGCTATACATGTTATTAAACTAACTGTTAACGTTGTAAAGACATACTCGAAAATCATTATTACTTAGATAAACAAAAGAGTTTTTTTTTCTAATTTAATAAATATTAAAATAATTTACCAGTATTTATATATTTTAGATTACCAGTAGAAGGTGGTGGTCGGTTATTTTGTTGTACATTAAATGATAAAGAAGACGCGGTTAATTCTGGTTCTATATCATATAAAGATCTTCGATTTTCTGTGCTATATGGTGATGCACGGTTTTCTGTACTATATAGAGATCTACGAGTTTCTGTACTATATGGCGATGTACGGTTTTCTGTACCGTAAGGAGAAGAATTCCCGTTTCCTAATAAAAGAGGTGGATTAATATGTAATGTTGAGGGACTATTATGTAATAACAGGTTTCTATTATCAAAGTCATTTCTTGTATTGCGATGTGAATCGTAGTTAGACAACTGGTCGGGATCTACACGTCTTGCAACTTTTTCCCATGATATGTATAGAATATTTGGATAAAAAAATTGTACATCGAAACTTTCTTCTTTCAAAGTATTTACAAGAAAAACTTTACACATATCTTTATTGTATAAGGGCATTCCAATGACATACTCGGGTATAACAAATAAACATTTTGATTCCATTGTTTCCGAAACACTTTTAATTTTTTTATGACATTTTCTTAAAACTTCCTCGAATAAATTCAAACGACTTTTTATTTTTCTTTCTCTACTCTCGGTAAGAGAGAATATATCAAGTCTATCGTTCATTATTAAAATTAGAACGGAAACAAATAACGTAAAATAATCACAGTTAAAAAAATGATTTAACTATGTATATTATTTTACATAACATACAACATCAAAATGTTTGATTACGATCCAACTAAATGGGGAGATATGTCTTCTGATGAAAATCCAGAAGATGATCTTGAAAATAATGTAGAAGATAAAATTAATAAGGATCCTTTTTATGTTTCGCTTACAGAAACATATGTAGATATACCTCAAAAAAGGGGAACATTTAGAGAACCCGACACATGGAGAAGAGGTATGCCATATCAAAAGGATGGAGAAAAAAAGAAGAAAAATAAAAAACAAAGAAAATCTAAATCGACAGGGGAACTTGTAAAATTAAAAAAAAAAGGCAATCCAAAGGTGAATAAGACTGTATCAAATAAGAATGAGACTAAAAAAGAAGATATAACAAGTGCATGTGTTTCAAATAATATAATTAAGGCAAATTCGTGGGTAGATATTGTAAAACATACGTCATAATTACTATTAGAATTAACGATAATATTGTCCAGGTGCTGGCATAGGGGCAGGTGCTGGCATAGGGGTGGGTGCTGGCATAGGGGCGGGTGCTGGCATAGGGGCAGGTGCTGGCATTTGTTGCATTTGAGTATAATATGGATTCATATATGGTTGTGTGTTTCTAAATTGAGGTTGAGATTGTGATACACCTCTAAGTATCATCCATTTTCCTAAACGGAAAAACATATCTAAAACCACAATCGATAGTATTCCTAAAACAACAAATATAACAACGTCGGTCCATGAAGTACAGTTTTTTTTAGATAATATTTCTATCATTTTATCTAACTTATCTCCAATTTGACCATTATATTTGAATTCAACGAGAGAATTATTCGGTTCCTTGTTTTCAACTTCTTTTACTACAGGACGGTTTTCTTTCTTATATTTCCATGTTTGATCTGGGATTGCTCCCGATAACAATGAACCTCTTAATGGTGGATCAGTAATAGAGTCTTCAAATTGGTCTGACTGAGGTGGTGCGACAGTTGATTCAGATTCAGATTCTTGTGCATTTAAATTAAATTTTTCTGTGAATACAGGGTGTGATTCTTCGTTATATTTTTTACATTCTTGATCTTGTAGCATTGGTGGTGTTGGACCTAATGGAGCACCCCATGCTTCTTCCACAGAACAATATGCCATTATTATATAACCTAAAGAGAATAAATAAAAAATATTGGATTTTAGATAATATATTAATCAAAACATACAAAACTACATTCCATGTTTTTTTTAATGACTAAAACCGCACCTTTATTGTCAAAATCGCCACAATATCGAGGAGCCGAAAATACAGTAACTAATCTTCTACCCGCAAAAAATTCATAACCATCTTCAACAACTTGATGCCCTCTGCATATTAAATCAATACCATTTTCATCTAAAAATTTTTTCAATACATTTTCACCAAATACATATGACACACCTCTTTCATTTTCACCCCATTTACTTGTATTAGGGTCTGGATCTGCCCATACTAAGTCACATGCAATACCACTATCAGGAATATCCAACGGTCTTTTAATATTTTTTAAATCCTCCAAACTATTTAGGTTTGGAGATATACCACCATGCATACACAATATTCTATTGAATATTATTGCAGATAATGGCATTTTATTGAATGTATCAATAAATAACTTCCATAATTTAACAGAATAACCTCTTTTTATACATTCACTATAAAACCCATATTGTTTTGATATTGAACCAGTTTCATGATTCCCCCTCAATAAGAAAAAACTGTTAGGATATAATATTTTGTAACAAAATAGAAGGAGGATTACTTCTAAACTCCTATTTCCCCTATCTACATAATCTCCCATAAAAAGATAATTCTGTTTATCTGGAAATCCTAACGTATAAAAAATTTGTAATAAATCAGCATATTGTCCATGAATGTCTCCACATATATTTATAGGTCCATTTAATTCTAAAAAAACGGGTTGACTCATAAAAATTTTTCCAACTAAAATAAGTATCCATTTAATCAAATCCTCTTCTAATTTAACTTCAATGTTTGTAGCGATAGGACTTTGCCCACCTTTTCCTATTTTAAATGCATTGTGAACTGTTTTATTGGTATGAAAAGGAAATAACAATCTATTTATAGTTTTTTTTATATTTGAATGTATAAATTTTGGTACGTCCATCCAATAATTATTAAATCATAAAAATGATTTAATCATTAAAATCATAAAAATGATGTAAATATACAAACTATATATGACTATAAGCATGAAGTTGTGTGTCTTTAAAAAAGATGGGTCAAATGAAGTCATAACACCCAAAGCATACAAACGAACACTTGACAGTATTCAAACCACAGATGATCTACTGCGTTTTATCCACAAGAAGACATCAAAAGGGGTTTATCCTAAGAATCATTACTTGAAAGGACCTTACTTAATAAATGGTTCTAGATATTATATCTCTCTGTATGGTTTAAAAGATATGCCAAAGAAGTATAAAAATACAGATATTTGGAACATTTATCCATTAGATGAAACAATTAATGTCGTAGATGTTGTGGTTGTTTTTAAACATTTAGGTGATAAAGATGATGACGCGAAAATGTTACCATCAAATATTTCAGATGATATATCTTTAGAAGAAGTAAATGAACTCATTGTGAAAAAAATGGATCCTATTGATAAAGACGATACAGAAGATTCTGATGAAGAAGAAGATGGTAATGAAGAGGATGAAGAAGATGATGAAGATAGAGATGAAGATGAACAACAAGAAATTATATGTAAAAAGAAGAAAAAGAAGAAGAATTTTGTAAAAGAACAAAAAAAGGAGGCAAAATGTGATAACAATTTAGCAATTCCCGATGATCTTGATATAATTGTATTAACAGACAATATGTTAGGATACGAATCATATGATTATGATGCACCTTTTATACCTGAAAAACTAACAAAATAGATAGAAACATATACTTTAGTAAGATTATCTAATCTTCACATATTTTTTATAAATATAAAGAGCAAATTTCTAATATATCAAAATGGATATTTTATATAAGTATGATTAATTAAAAACGACATTGACAGGATTCGAACCTGCGACCCTAACGGGAAAAGATTTCAAGTCTTTCGCCTTAACCACTCGGCCACAATGTCCTTAATAGAAAAAATCCATACTCTAAGAGGGAATCGAACCCCCGGCTTCAGAATGGAAATCTGAAATGTTACCACTACACCATTAGAGTCTCATAAACGGGTTCTCGTCTACCTGAATCGAACAGGTGACCATTCGATGTCTAATTTTACCTCTACAGTCGAACGCTCTGCCATCTGAGCTAAGACGAGATATAAGAACTAAATAATTTAGCCTCCACGCGGGATCGAACCACGGACCTTTTGTTTACAAGACAAACGCTCTACCACTGAGCCATAGAGGCTTAACAACCTAAACCCCCAATTTGGAATTATTAATATATACTTATATTGATTTTCAATATAATTAAATTTAAGAAATATATTTAGTATAGATATTTGTTTTCGTATTATTTCCTTTTTATGTGATATTTACCTATTGGTTTTACGTTATATTTTCCTTGTATTGTATTCGAATATATCTGTTCTGATGTTTGTAGTTTTTCTTTATCATTTGTTCTAATTAAGTTCATTCTTTCAAAAAAGAAATCATCTTTATATTTATGAGGAATTATTGCAATGTGATCATAATTACATTGATTTGGTCCTTTACCTAAAATTATTTTATCAGTATTAGTAACGTATTCAGAAATATTATGACATGGTTTGCTAAAAAATAAATCGGGTCTTATATAGATATAAAAATCAAAATTAACTTTGTTATCTGACTCAATTTGATTAATTATCTTCCCACAATCTTCAATATTATAATGACAATGTAAAGCTCTTAGTAATTTTTTATCCCCACCGAGAAATCCAGTATATACTTTTCGATTTTTTACTTGTGATAAAAGCTGACTATCATTAATTTTATTAGTAGGTAATATCTCTGAATGAAAACTAATATTATTATATTTTTTAGTCAAATTAGATATATAATTTTTTAATATAGTTTCATCTATTAATGGGTATTTAAAATCCCACCCCCTTTGTCCTTTTGGTCCTGGATCATCGCACTTCAAATAAAATAAAACATGGGTATTTTTTTTTGTATTATCACAAAACAATTTGTCTATTATATTTTTATAAGTAGAATCAAAACAATCAAAAAATGTTCTTGTATTTCCGCATAAAAAATAAATTCTTTTAAAATTATCCATTATACTTCATAATTAAATTTAATTTGTACATCATAAATAAATGATTAATATTGGGATAAATGGATTTGGTCGCATAGGCAAATCTATTTTACATCAATCAATAAAAAATCAAAATATAAGAGTAACCTCTATAAATTTTCCAGATTTTAAAATTGATAAGATTATTTCATACATTCAGAATGATAGCTTTCATAAGTATGATAAATTAGATGTAGACGTAGTAAATGAAAAAACTATAAAGGTTAATAATAATATAATACGATTGTTAAACAAACGTACACCAGAAAAAGATATGTGGTGTGGTGCCAAATACGTATTTGAAACAACTGGTAAATTTTTAACTAATGAAAAGGCAAAAGAACATGATGCTGAATATTTTATAATGTGTGCACCCGCGAAAGACAATACACCTCAATACTTATTTAATGGTAATCACTTAACATACAAAGGAGAGAAAATTATTAGCAATTCGTCTTGTACTACAAATTGCATAGTACCATTAATTAAATTATTAAATGACAAATATGGCATTGAGCATGCTAATTTTATAACAGTCCATGCTGCAACTGCTTCACAAAATGTACTTGATGGAGTTCATTTAAAAAATAGGTCTCACAGAAGTATTTTTAATAATATTATACCACATACAACTGGAGCTAGTAAATCAGCGATTAAAATATTACCAGAACTCGAAGGGAAAATATATGGTACTTCAGTAAGAGTTCCAACAAGCAATGTTAGTATGGTAGACATTAACGTTACTCTTAATAAAGATGAATCATTAAAAGATATATTATCGTTCTTGCGTACAAAGCAAGAAATTGTTGTTAATGATGATGAGCATTTGGTAAGCACAGATTTTATGACCACAACAAATCCCACTATAGTAGATTCTGCCGCATGTATGAAAATGAATGATCGCCAGTATAAATTTACTATATGGTATGATAACGAATGGAGTTATTCTGCACAAGCCATTCAAATGGTAAACCATATGAGTAAATATAATTAAAAATAATTAAGATTCTAATCAGTTTTGATAGAAGATTTTACTTGTTTATTTTCATCATTGGTTTCATCATTGGTTTCATTATTTGTTGCGATAGTGTCATCTGATGTATAAGTGGTTATTTTATTGACAACATGACCATGTTTTTCTATAACATAATCTCCAATAGTCCATTGTGAGTTGTCATATTTTTTAAAAATAATAACAGAATATCCCGTCATACGTAAAAGTGGATAGTTTTTGATTAAAAATGTCATGTTGTCCCATAAAACGAAATAAAACCAAGTCATGATGATTTTACGAATTTCTAAAGGCAATGGTCTATGTACCTTTGTGTATGCAATAGTTATATGAATAGGATATAATGAAAATAAAATAGATAACAAATGTGGATGGTTATGCAATAGTTTGTAAATAAAAAACCCAGACATTCCCACCGTTATTGTAATTGCACTATTTACATGTGAATCTGTAATAGACGAGGACTTGAGTTTACTATGAATAATATTTTTCAAAGATACTGGCAAAAGACTAAATAAGAATACCCGAACATTGTTCTGAAAATTTTGTATGGTATTCATTAAGGATTATTTAGTGACAAATTCTTATATTCCTTAGTGAAAATATGTTATAAATATAGTTCATATGTGTCTATTGTATTTTAATAATTTTCAAATATTTTTTGATTATTTTCCAATCCTTTCCAAAAGATATTTATTGCATCAAGCATTTCTTCACAAAGATATAAAAACGTATATTCGTCCTCAATACGTCCAGATAAATAGACCTCTTTTAATTCTTCCACAGTATGTGCAGCATGTTGTGATTCAATCATAGAATGATATTTCCAAAACGATAATGAGAGTGGTTTTTGATTATTACTAGCACGTTTTTGATTAATAATATCGAAGCCTTGTGTTAATTCATCCCAAAATCCTGCTTGAGCCCAATTTTCAATTGCATAAGATGCAGCAATAGCAGTTACATCATCATCACTTCCATATAATCTATTTAATTCATCGCAAAAATATAAAGTATCTACACTTCCAACTTTACGTCTTCCTATATTTTTATATTTAAAACCTAAATCTTTAGCAATATCAGATAACCACTCAAAGTGTGCAGATTTATGTCTGTACACACCTTTTTCTATTGAACCTGATTTGTTAAATTCGACACCCAATTCATTGCATAATATTTCTTTACCATCTCTCATTTCTTCTATGGTTGGTGCATTTATAACTTTTGTTAATTGTGCAATTAAAAACAATTGACTAAATACACTAAATTGTTGTATAAAAACACGTTGTTCGTTGAGTGATGCGGTGCCTTTTGCGAAATCTTTTGTGTATCTATTATTTGTAACTACAGGATGAGTTAATACTGTATCTTGGACTTTTCTATGAAAACGTTTCCATTTTATTTGCTTTATAAAAGAAAATTGAAGAAAAGCATTATTAGGAATTGGTGTAAATATTAAAAATAAAAAACGGAACAATCTGTTCATTTATAATAACGAGTTATATTCATTTAACATTAAATCACATAAGCACTAGACAATATATACATATGATGACAATGCTTCCTGTACCTTCATCAGGACATATAGACACAGTTATTCATATAAGCGATACTCATATAAGAACGGGAGACAGAGAGCATTCCAGATATGATGAATATTTAAATGTATTTGAAAAACTTATAGAAAAATTATCTAATTTAAAAACTATAAAAAATGGAACCGCAGTTGTGGTAATTACAGGAGATTTATTTCATAGTAAATGTAAAGTAGAATCAAGTGGATTGCACTTGTACACTTACATTACACATAAAATAGCAGATTTATGTCCATTATATATAATCTCTGGAAATCATGATATGAGACAAGATGCTCCAGAAATTCCAGATATGTTATCAAGTTTTTTTTCAAAAGAATCTGAGAAAGATGGTGTTTTTGTAGATGGTAATATTGCATTGATATCAAGATCGGGAGTATATTATGTTGGTGATGGTGAGAATAAGATAGGATTTGGTCATGTACATGTAAGAGATACTTTAAAAAAGGGAGATGGTTGTGGTAGAGTCGATGTACTTCCAGTATTTCCTGTGCCAAATACACCTATAAAGATCGCATTATTTCATGGAACGGTTTGTACACCTGATTCATTTAATTACAACAATTCTTATCCTATTGAATGGTTTAGTGAATTTAATTATGGAATTTTTGGAGATATACATAAACAACAGATAAATACATACGAAAAGAACAATGGTGAAAAATTATTATGGGGTTATTCTGGAAGTTTGATACAACAAAATTTTGGAGAATCATTGGAAGGACATGGATTTTTAGAATGGGATATTAGGAAAAATACTTGCAAACAACATCATATTTATAATGATGTTGGTTATTTGAAATTAAAATATGAATCTGGTATTTGGCATTGTTTTGAAAATGGATGGGAAAAAATAGATGTAATTTATGATAATCTGAAAGATATATTCCCAACAAAACTAAAGGTGCGGATACTAAGTGGAATTGATTCTGAAGGTTTGATAAAATTAGATCAATGGTGTTCGAATAGAGATATAACATATACAAAATCAAATAGTTTACATATTCTAGGAAGTAATATTGATGAAGATGATTCAGAAATAAAAATAGAATCTGATTTTGCACAATACAATTCAAGTTCTGTTATACATGAATTTCTAGAACCATTATACTCAGCAGAAGTTGTTCATAACATAATAAATGACCCTCATAAGATGTGTATTATAGATGATTCTAAATTACCAAAATCTCTTATAAATAAAGTAAAAAAGAAGAATGAGGATATCAATGTAGCAATTGATAAATATGTAAATGCAAAAGATTCAGAATCTAATTACAAGAAAAAAAAGATAACTTTGGACTACATAAAATTTCAATGGATATTGTGTTTTAAAGATAAGTGTTATTTTGATTTTTCAAAGTTGTCATCTCAGGTTGGAATGATTTCAGCTCCAAATGGTTATGGTAAAAGTAGTTTTTTAGAGATAATATGTCTTGCTTTGTTTGGAAATACAGTTGGAAGTAGATATAATAAGACTACATCTGGAGCAATTTTCTCATCTCAATGTCCAAATGGTGTACAACCATACACCGTAATACGTTTTATGCTTAATGGTGAGGTTTATGATTTATTCAGAAGCTTTCGTTTACAAAGATATGATAAGTTAAAAATATCAAAAGGTGTTACCGAGTTAAGAAGTCCATCAGGAGATGTAATCAAATCAGGAAGTGCAGTTGATCCGTGGGTAAAGACAATGATAGGTGATTGCAACGAGTTCTTACTTTCATGTTTAATATCTCAAAATCAAGATAGAGATTTTTTGTCAATGAAATCTTCTGAACAATTAGAAATTTTAGATAATTGTTTAAATTTAGATGTTTTAAAGACAATTACAAATTTGGTAAAAGTATCGATGCAAGCACATAAATGGGTGTTAGATCATATTGATACAGCATATACATCACTTGAATATACGAACGACGAGTCAGATGATGTTAATGCAGGTGAAGATTCGACTATTGAAACTATAACTACAAATAAAGATATAGTATATGAGAAACTTGATAATTTGGAGAAGAAATATAAAGATATAAAAAATGTCTATGATTCCTTCTCAAATGTACAAATGAGTGATGAAGAACTAAACGAATTAAAAAATAACGATGTTGATATTGAAACTATTCGAAAAAATTTAGACAATTTAAATAAATATAATACAGAAAAGCATACACTTCAAGAACTTCATGTGAAGAGAAATGTTTTGGCGAATGATATGAATGTGCAAAAAGAACTATTGAATACAAACTTTAATAAAGAGATTAAGTGTGATGAAGAATCGGACGACGAGATTGAATCTATAACGAATGAGTCTGAACTTTCTAATTTTATGTATAAATACAATGATTGGAATAAACAAAGGATAGAATATGATACTAAAGTATCCGAGAAGAAAATAAAAAGTTTGATAGAAAAATTATCAAAAATTAAGAAACCAAATGTTTCTGAAGAAGAGATTGAAAATGAGCATTCGATCTTAGAAAAAGAAATGGAATTGATTCCAGAAGATATATTGAAGACTACGATAGAAGGTCATGATGCAAATAAAACAGTTAAAAATTGTATACAAAATGTTATATGTAATTATGAAAGTGAAAATGAGAAGTTAGAAACAAGAAAAGATGTATTGGATAATAAAATATCACTGGAGTACGAAGATTTGGATGCATATAAAACAGAAAAGACGATAGATAAACCAGACAAAGATGAAGATGAAATAAAAGAATACATAGTTTTTTATACAGAAGGTAAGGAACAATATACCAAATATGAACGACGTATAAAAAGGTATAAAAATTTTCTAGATAGAGCAGAAGAGTTAACAAGTCATGTTGATGTTAAAAAAACGGAATTAGATACTCTAGGAGAAACATTAAAAACAGCACATAGTCATGCTAAATGCCTCCCATTCAATCCTAATTGTGAGGCTTGTGCGAAGCAACCAATTCGTATTCAGATACAAAATTTATGTGAAAAGTTTAAAATATTACAAGAAGACTATGTAGAACTTAAAAATAATTATAAGGAACATGTTCAAAACAGAGATATCGAAGAGATTAAAGATGCTCACAATGAGATGATAAAATGGTGTGAAAAATATAGGAATATAAATATTGAACTATACATTTCTTATGAGAATAAGTGGAAAGAGTATAATTTATTTACATCTCATTGTGAAAAGAAGTATAAACTAATTGATTCTATGAAAAAAGAGTGTGAAGAGTTAAAATGTGAACAACTTGATATTTTTAAAGAGATTCAAAAGAACAATAAAGAATTAAATATTATCACCGAACAATGTAATTTAGAGGATATTTTTTTGAATAATAACTCAAAATGGGAAGATACAAAAAAGAGACTTTCTAAATTGAATAAATTATGGAAAAGATATAACAAGTATGAGAAAGATATCGAACTTGTAAATAGATATAATAATGTTAAAGAGAAGACAGAATATATGAACAGATTGTATAAAAAATTAAAAGTATATATTGTGAATAAGGTAAAGAATATAGAATCTGACATTGAAACTCTTGATTTACATATTGAGGAATTAAATAAAATAAAATTATGCGAACAGACGTTGTTATTAAAAGAAAAAGAAGTTAAATTAAAGCAAAAAAATAGTATTTATGAGGAAATAAAACAAATAGAGGAAGATATATTAGTAACAAAAAAGGAATGTTTGCGATATGATGAATTACATAAGAAAGCAACAAATCAAACACTCATACGAAATAAGTATGAAGCATATTCAAATGACATCAAAGAAAAAGCGGTTACATTAAAGGAATTATCTATTAGTTTTGAGAAATTTCGCAGTTGGACATATTCAAACAAGATTTTGCCACAACTTGTTAATTCTGTGAATAATATTTCTGCGAATATGACAAAGGATGACAGAAAATTGACGTTATCAGTAAGTTTAGAGGACAAAATACTACAATGGAGTGTTATAGATGATAAAAATACTATTTGTATTGAGAAAGCATCTGGTTTTCAAAGATTTTTGTTAGGATTATCTATAAGAATTAGTTTGTCATGTATAGGTGCATCTGCAATATCGTGTTCACAATTGTTTATTGATGAAGGTTTTGTTGCATGTGATGTTAAAAATATCAAAAAGGTACCTGCATTTATACATAGTTTATTGGGTATGTACGATAGTTTGTTGCTGATGAGTCATTTGGAAACAATACAAGAATCTGTTGAAACCAAAATAGATATATATAGAGAGAATGGGCTTAGTCTTTTGCAGTTCGGTTCAGAAAAAGACGTGTTAACACATAAGAAAAGTGGACGAAAAAAGATGTACACATAATTTTTTTAGACAATATGTGTTAGGATAATACAAATGTTATTAAACATATGGACTAAATCTCGTATTTAAGCTTACTCGACAAATATGTAAAATAAAAATGATTGGCGAAATTAGAATCATCATGTAGTTCAATAACAACACAACCTTGGAAAAAAAGTAATATAAGAACAAAAATCGAATTTAAATTCGAGAATGGAGTATGACATTCTCAACATATCATTTGTGTTAGCAATATCATGTGTTATAATTTCAAGTGGTTTAATGTGTATCGCACCAGCAAGTGGTGAAGACACATGTACAGTAGATGATATTTTGACAGATCAAAATTCTTAAGGACTCGTTAGCTCAGTTGGTTAGAGCACCAGACTGTTAATCTGGGGGTCACTGGTTCAATTCCAGTACGAGTCGTTCATTTGTTAAAAATGTATCATATGCTTTACAAGCATAATTCTGGTTTGATTTCCAGCTGAAAACAATACGTTTCAATTGCAAGAGTGTCCGAGTGGTCTAAGGAGTTGGATTTAAGCCCCAATGTAGCAATACGCACGGGTTCGAACCCCGTCTCTTGTATTCAAATATGCTTTTGTAGCTCAGTTGGTTAGAGCGTCGGTCTTATGAGCCGAAGGTCGCGGGTTCGACCCCCGCCGAGAGTATTTTTTTTTATCAATTACAACCACAGGAATCAGAATTAAAGACAGTGGGATCGTAATTATATGATCCAGTACCCGAACCTAAACTTGAATCAATTCCTACTCCTGAACCAGAACCGGAACCAGCCCCTGAACCAGCACCTGAACTTGAATCACATCCAACACCTGAACCTGAACCTGAACCTGAACCTGAACCTGAACTTATATCACAATCAAAATCTTCTGATTCACATAATGAATATTCTGAATCAGAATCTGATATTTCAGAACTAGACTCCCATTCATCTGAATACCATTCTGCAGCTTCTTTGTCATCTATATCATAACATTCTTGAAATGTATTCGATTTCGTATTATTACAATGGGCTTCCTCTCTAACATTCTCAAGTAATTTTGACCAATGTTCTGCAGGTGGTAGTACAAAAGGAAATGTATCCATTAATAATTTTGTATTAATGACGGGGACACTTCTCCAATTGTCAAATAAAAACGATACTTCATCTAATAATTTTGATTGATTAACTGGATCATCATTGCAATTCTTCATTGACTAAGAATAATATTATAAAAATGAAAGCAATTATAAAATTACTTATTAAGTCAATTGATGTAAATAACTAGATGGGTAGTATATTTTCATATGAAAAGAAAGAATATGACCAGTTTGAAGATAATGGAGTTATATACGAATCAGATTCAAGTGATGAGTTAACACTAAATGATTTATATATATTAAATTTACTTGTACATATTGATACAGATGTGTATCAATAAAGATTAAATTTGCTCCGTTGGCGCAATAGGATAGCGCGTAAGACTTCTAATCTTAAGGTTGCGAGTTCGAGTCTCGCACGGAGTATACTCTATTTAATAAATAGCTTGCGTAGCTCAGTCGGTAGAGCGCTGGACTTTTAATCCAGTGGTCGTGGGTTCAAGCCCCACCGTGAGTATTTACCAATTATTTGTGTGCTTTATTTCACTTTTTTGACTTCGTGTTCGTATGAGTATACTTCTTGGATTTTTTTTTTCTTGTAAAAACATGTTTTTATAGGTCATGTGATGACGGTATATATTTACATACTGACTTTGGAGAGAAACCCATGTATCTACAGGGGCGTTGATTGGTAATTTTTCTAAAAGTTTTTGTGCACCTTTAGGTGTGATCATATAAGAATTCATCAATACAAAACTGTTGACTTTAGATATATCTTTATTAATTTGTTCACCATCATCTCCTTTATGAAGCCAAAAACCTAAAAGAAATATATCCCAATCAGAAGGTATTTTAGATAAATAATAATTTACATTTTTTTCTAAATTCGGATCTATTCGTATTGCATCATCTTCTAATATAAGAATCATTGATTCGTGTTCCATCTTCGATATCTTTTTCCATAAATTATAATGACTTAAGGCAACTCCAATTTCACCGGGTTCCATGTTGATATAAAAATCTTTATTTCTATATTTCCATCTTCCGTAATTCCATTTTTGTGTAATTATGTTATTCTTAATTTCATTCTTATAATCATATGTTTTACCATGTATAGCTGGGTATCTTATAACTTTATTCTTAAAATGAGGTATGTCTTTAAAGACACTCCAGCGTCTTTTACCTTCTTCTGTATTTTTAAGATTTATAACGTATGCTAATGTCCAGGGTGCAGTTGTGTTTTGGTATTTATAATAATAATTTGAATTTACTAGGTATAAACAAAATATAACAATGATTGCAAGCAAAACAAAAATAACAGTTCTGACCATTTATATTATAAAATATAAAATTGGAATAATATAAGAAACAATGATTTGTAATCCTAAACCATCATTAAAAGGTTTAAAAGAATCTAATTTGGAAAATAGATTGAAAAATTTGTCACCATGTTTACAATGGACCCATAATGATGATGAAGATGAAGTATTGGGTGAAGGTACATTTAATATTGTATATGAAGCAACAGCAACGTTTCATTTGAATAAACAAAATATGGTAAAAGATGTTGCAATAAGAGAATCTATAAAACCTATAATATCAGAGAAATTAAATAGTTACAAAAATGAAATTGCAGATGCTGTAAAGCTTGGTAATTTAAACATAGCACCAATTATTTATGACGCTTATTTTGAGAAAGAATCTAATCAGATTGTAAGATATATGGTTATGGAAAAATATGACATGACATTAAAAGAATTACTGCTGTTTAATAGGTCTAAAAATATGTCAACAGAATTTTGGAAGTCATCTGCAGATATAATAAAAAAATTAATTGAAAAAATGGCAGACACGGGTTTTTATTGTATAGATATAAAACCAAGAAATTGTGTATTTAAAAAAGCAAATAACGAATACAGAATGATAGATTTTGATAGGAACGGTTGTTTAGAAGAAAAAAGTCTTAATAAGAATGAAAAATGTGCAGTTATGCTCTATCTTATGGCGATTCATCTTGGATATAGCCATAACAGACAAAATATATTTGCCACGATAGCAAAAGACCTAATTAAAAAAGACAAAAATTCACTAGAATATGCATTTAGTTTACCGAAATTGCAAAAAATTTGCAATCATTACTTTAGAACCTCAAAATTTCATGAGCTTTCATTTTTTGCACTTCGTGATTAAATAAGTATTTTATAAAAATGAAAATGTAACACTATAATTAATATTATAGTCATGAGGATCATTAAATGTACATTAATTTGTTTTGCGTCTTTATGTATGGGGTTTGTATTTAAGAATAAATATGTTGTAAATAATCCTGCTTGTATAGATGCCGTAAAAAAAGATCCAAAAACTGGTAAAATTTATATTGGTGAACCAGAACCCATTGATGAGATAAAAGATATTCTAGGAAAAATTTTAGGTGGTATTGACAAAACTATTGACAAAGTTTTTGGACCGGCTCCTATTCCAATACCCATACCAATACCCGTTGAAGATGAACCGATTGAAGATGAGTGGGAGCGTAACTGATGAATGTAAGTTTATCTTACGATGTCATCATGATATTCAATATAAACATTTAAAATTCATTCAATACGACTGTTAAGTTTCTTTCTTCACTTAGTTCTACAAACTTTTTCAATCTATTTTTTAAACCTCTTGCTCTTTTCATACGCCATTCAAGTTGTAAAGCAGGTATCTTTTCACCAACTTCTACATATGCTAGTATTCTCCATGGTCTATGAGAGCGAGTTCGCTTTGCACCAGAACATAATTCTCCATTGTGTTGACGTAAACGTCGATGAACATCTATTGTTGCCCCAATGTATGTATTTTTACCTGTAACTCCAATTAAAATATAACAATACCAACTATTACAGCTCATTGTTTATTTATTAATAGACCATATCTATATTTTTTAACAGTGAATTAGTGTCTATAGTTTTGGTTATACAAATGATATTTATTTAAAGTTAAAAATGAAAGTATATGAATAATTAAAAGTATAAAATGAGTAAATTTTCCAGAAATAATACGTTACAATCTAGACGATTACCACCTTCAGATACATTTGAAGAAAGAAAACGTCGCAATACTATATGCTTTAAGCCTGATTATAACCCTTGTGATTTAAGAGTTCAAGTTGGTTATGGTGTCTGGCCACGTTTTCCCTATTCAATAAAGGAAAACGATGTGATACTTGTACCTGCTTTATTTCTTAATATATTCTCAAATTTGAATACTGCATATGATGAATTGATGAATGAGATGAATTATGATGAATTTTGTGCATGGCATGGTAACAACGAACTGGATGGAACTCATTGGATAATGAATGACCGTTCTAAATGCAAAGATAGAAGTTTATTGTTTCATAAAGTAGTTGATAGAATTGCAAACTATTTTAATATGGATGTTCATGCGACACGTTTCAATTTATATGAAAAAGGTGATGAATGGAAACCATACCATTTTGATGCTGCGGGAATAGATCCCGAAAAGGCCAAAAAACAAAACATAACTATAGGTGTTTCTTTTGGTGCTGAAAGAAGTATATCATTTCAACATGCAAAAACAGGTACAACAACAGAATTTGTATTACAAAATAGCATGTGTTATGGCTTTGGAAGAAAAGTAAATACAACATGGCGTCATGGAGTACCGCCTAAATTAAATGAGACAAAGGGTAGAATTAGTATTATATGTTGGGGGTTTTGTAATCAAAATGAAACATAAATATATAAATAAACATTATGAGAATTATTAATAATGTTTCAATATTCTGAATTTAAGGAATTTCTTGATGATAAAAAAAGTACAAAAACAACAAATAGTAAAAAAATAGTTATAAAATCATTTTCTGGTTTTCAACAAAATCAAGTATTAAATGCTTGGAAAAAAGCATGTGTAACGAGTGATTATGAGACTTGTTGTCGTTGGGCTATAGAAATGATTTTATCAAAATGGAATGAGCTTCTCTGGGAGAACGTTGTTATTTTTTGTGCTAAAAATATACATTCTCATAATCCAAAAATTGGTTTATTTTTATTAAAATTTAAAGCAGATTACCCACAGTTTTTATCAGATAAAACCTTATCAACAGATCCAACAATACGTCAGGCTATCGCATTTTTAATGGGTGTTATATCGTATTCACCTAAAGGTGTCGTATACCCAATACCATGTATTCATATAACCGATGATATAATTGAAAATGCATTTTCTAAGTTAAATTCAACAGCTTTATCACAAAAAATCAAATCAGTTACTATAGTTGGAGATTCTCATATACTATGTGCATTTATACAAGCATGCATGAATCATGCAAGTAATAATGATTTAAATAATTCATTTAGAATTTTAGGGTGGCTGTTGTTTATAGAAAAATCAAAAAAATATAAAAATAACATAACAGCTGGAAAACGAAAATGGAAAGGTATTGATGAGAAGGATTATACCGATTGGTTATTTTTATTTTGGGATGTTTGTATTTTATATATCCCTGAGTCAGGTGCGAATATAAAGCTTGATTCAGTTATAAAAGCCTGGAGGGCATTTTTTATAGATAAATATAAGAAAAGTAACAGAACATCTAGGTTATCTATAGTGGTTAATGTTTTGATATTGTTATCTCAAAAGAATTTTGTTAATTCTCCATGTATAAACAATGAACATATTATTCAAAAAGCCTGTAATAATATTGATAAGATGTATAATTCAATTATAGATCGTCGACGCATCGTTTAAATAGTAATAAAAAATCTAGATTTAATAGATAGACAAATGTATTTACCAGATGAATTGTGGAACAAAATATACATGTATACAGTAGTTGTAGATAAACATAGAAGTCAACTACTATCCGATATTAGAAAAGCCTATATGATTAAACAAATCGAGAGACAATATAGAAATGATTGGATTGTTGACAATGATGTATCTGAATGGCTATATAATGATATAATGTTATGGCTGAATGAAGAAAAAGCATCATTATTTATGATAACCAATAAATTAAAGGAATTTTGTAAAAGAAATTTTTACTTAATAATTGAAGACAACGATGACATTGATGCAATGGAATTGTTTTTATTAAACATTCCATATATGAGCATATTTGTAAGTAAAAACAAAATAGATGTAATAAATTCAAAAAGGTTGTGGGACTATATGGTTTATCATTTAAAAGAAGATGAAACATATGAATTCCATAAATGGGTTAACAAATTACGTTTATTTCAAGAAAACGAAGGTTTGTATGAATAATTTATATTATTTTGTCTTCAAACAAAAAAGCTTTCGCCAGAATGCTTTACATTCCTTTTTTCCACATAGAAAACCATCATTATTCATATCTGCATAATTATAAGCTTTTTTAATATGATCAAATGTCTTAACAATAATAGAAGTTGTAGCCATTAATATAAGTTCTCCATTATCAGATAAGAAAAAATCAATAACATATTTTTCTTGATCGTTTATTTTGTCATAATTCAAATCTAAATATTTTGTTAGAGCGTATTGGATTACTTGTATTGCAATAATTGCTTTATTATTACCAGTATCGTTCACAATTTCCTTTTTGATAGTATTGTTAACATCTAATTCCTTACATATATTTGAGAATATCAATAATACATTTTTATGGTTAATACCGTCTTCTTTAAAACCACTTACAATAGTATTCTCTAATATAAGGAAGATCTTTGTAGAAGTATCTCTATTTGACTCAAAGCTAGGAACAACATCGTTTGTTGATGTCATTTTAATAAATTTTAATAGTGTTTTATGTTTATTATATTATTAATATTTGGTAATTAATAAAAATGAATATGAATGCTTATGTAATTTATAAAGGATTATCATGGCAGAAATACAATCTATTTCTAAATCTATAAAAATAAAGGATTTACGTGCATTGTGTTTATCATGTAATTTAGATACTTCAGGAACAAAAAGAGATCTGAGAAATAGATTAGAATTATATCAAATGAATCAGTTTACACCTTCATTTAATAATTTCGAAGGACAAGATGAGTTTCCACTACCACCACCGCCACCACAAATTTCATCTCCAATACAATCTGATAAAAAAACATATGATAGAAGTTTAGTTTCAGAACAAGATTATGAGTATGAAAAATGTCTACAAGAAGATAGGGAAAAGGAATTAAAAAAGATTGCGACTGAAGACATTGCAGATGAAAATAATGATAAAGAAATTAACACTGAAGACAGTGAGAATGATGTAACTATAAAAAACACTGATGGTGAAGAAGAAATTTATTTAACTAAAGAAGAATTACGAGAAGCACGTTTGAAATTCTTCTCTTAATTCTTTATAAATCTGATTTGATATTTTGATCAACCGTTTCTTTACCTTTATTTATGTAATTTTGTACCCTTCTCAAAGCATTTTCAGTTGGTGGGTCTAATTCATATCTATTCGTTTTTATGTTAAAGAAACTATGTCTTCTCATAGGATGAGGAATCATACTTGGTATATCTTGTTTTTCGATTTTGCTAGTATCATTTTTAGGATTTACATCTTTGATTTCTTCCATTACTTTGTTTTTATAACTTATAATAAAAATAAGATCATTTTTATTAAAACATATCATTGTATTTATGAACATTTATAGAAGGTTTGTTCTTTTTTGAATTGAATAAATTAGGATCCCATTCTTTTTCTTCATCACGTTTTATTGTATTTCCAGAAGATATATAATTTTGATTATGATAATCCCATAATTCTTTACTTCCTAATTTGAAATCATCATGAGGTTCTGCTTTATACCAAAAAACTTGATCTTCTAAATTGTTTGATTTAGAGTTATTATTGATGACTAAACATTCATAGTTTTCTGTGGTTTGATCCATAACTTCACAAAATACTTCAAATGTTGGAAACATACCAGCATAACATTCATATAATCGTTTTCTATTCTGAACAATATTTTCTCGTAATATAAATACATAATCTATATTTGTTCTTAAATTTGGTGGTATACCTAAAGCATATTGCATAGTTATTATAAAAAATACTTTCCAATGTCTACCATTCATAAATAAAGATCTTACAAATTTACTTTTAGTCCAACTATTATCATAGAGACAATCATCCAAAATTACAAAAGTTCTTGGATCAGTTTTTTTACTTTGACCATTAAAATTAAATGAATTTTTTTCCTTTTTAACTTGTTCCATACATCGAGTTTGTCTTATTAATACTTTTTTTACAACTTCTTCGTTGTATTCATTATGAATAAATAAGGGTGGTACCATTTTCCCATAAAAACAATTTGCTATTTCTGTTGCGGATATTACAGTTCCTACTGGAATATCTTGATGATAATACAATAAATCTCTACATAAAAAACTTTTACCAGTATCTCTTTTACCTATCATAACTACAACTTTGTCATCACTTATACTAGCCATGTCGAATTTTCTAAGTTGTAGTTTCATTTAGAGAGTAGTTTATAAAAATGAATATAATTAGACCGCAATAATTATGTATCATGGAGGAATTGTATCATACGAGAACTAAAGCCTACAACATTTTAGATAAAATAATTCAAGATGAATATATTTCTAAAAATGTTGAAAAAGGGATATACAATTACACAATATGGAAATCTAGAGAGAGACGTCAAAGATGTATGTGGGATAATATACACTTCTTAAATATTTATGTTAATAAAGTAAGACAAATTGTCACAAATATCTCTCCAAATACATATACAGATAAGACACAAACATTAAAACGTTTAAAAGATAAACAATTTCTACCACATGAGATAGCATTCATGACATGTTACGAAATATTTCCTGAACATTGGGAATCAATCATTGCTGAAAAGAAAAAGAAAGACGCCATGATGTGTGAAATTGATTTTGGTCAAGCGACAAATCAATTCCGCTGTATGAAATGTAAAGGGAATAAAACAACATATTATACTATGCAAACTCGTTCTGCAGATGAAGGTGAAACAATATTTATTACATGTTTAAATTGTGGTAAAAGATGGCGTAAATAAATATTTTAATGCAATTGTCTATTCGCATCCGATTTCGAGTGGTTTACGGTTAATGTCGGGGTCGATTGTTGATTGTAACCAAGGACTAACTAATGTTTGAGGATTTGGAGGTTCGCTACGCAATTGAAGATTCGCATTACGCATTGATTGACCTACCGTATTAATACCAGTGTGGTATCCAGCGTTTAAAAAGTTTTGGTCACCAATTTTACCTGATCCGGTTGGGTTTGTTTGTGCCCATTTGGTGGTGGCATCGCTGGGTAGAAGATCTTTGGGGTCCAAGTGGTCTTTTGGGAAGCAATCGGCAGGTCTGCTATTATTTTTTGTAGGATCTTCGTCATCGGTCATTAATGGTTTAGGTACTTCGTTTGACCCTAAAGGTTCAGATGGTTCGGGGATGGCATCTCCTTCAGTAGGTACATATCCAACGCAGCTTTTTTTCTCTTCGAAATCTTCAGATGTTTCTTCAACTGGTAACACATTAGGAAGTGAAGGTAACCACGCAGGTTTAAGGTAAACCAAAACGGCAATACCTACGAAAAGAACTAAAAGCACAAGAACAAGAAGTTTTTGTTTATTGTCGAACATCATAATTAAAACTAACAAATATAATTTTCCAATATAGACCATTCCAATGTGGTTCTTAGAAATTGACAACCGTGAGCATGGTATGAATTTTAATTCTTATGAAAACATATCATTTGTGAAAAAAACATTACAGGTCGGAGATATACAAATTAGAAAAGACGATGAAATAATTGCAATTCTCGAAAGAAAATCAATATCTGATTTATTATGTTCTTTGAAAGATGGAAGATATTCAGAACAAAAAAGTAGATTATTATCTTCAAAATCTATATTAAAAGGTTATATATTAGAAGGTTCTTTCGTAAATGAACCAATTGTGTGGCAGATTATTCTTAGACTACAGTGCAAAGATAGACTCATATGTTTTAATACGAAAGATCTAAATGAGACACAGCATATTGTATATCAATTATTTATGAAACTTCAAAAAGATCAGAAAATGTACATGCAAAACATGTCTCCACACCTAAATTATACAGATTGTCTACATGTCGAAAAAAAATCAAATATAAATCCTGAAAGATGTTTTATAATGCAACTTAAACAAATACCGGGTATATCAACAAAAACAGCAGAATCTATAGCTGAGTTGTATCCGGGTTGGAGTCAATTATTAGCTGCATTTAAAGAGAAATCAGTAGATGATATAAAAAAACAATTTGATTCAACAAAAAGAATAGGAATTAAAAAAATACAAAAAATAAAAGAATATTCTTACAACGACATAAAGAAAGAATGATAAAAGATTATAAACATGTATCACCTTGATTTACTTAGATTATACTCATCAAATGAATCACTTAAAGAGAAAGGTTGCTTAGAAAAATTACACAAATATGCAAAATGGATGCAATCTGCAAGTATCCCACAAAACGTACGACTCTCAATAGACGATAATGTGAATATAGGAAAATCACCTTCTATGAATAATATTATAGAAAAAGAATGGGATAAATCGGTATGTAATTTGCCAGATTTTATTCCTTTTGAATATAAAACTTCATCATATTACACAGTATCTTTTAATGGAAGAGAACGATTATTACATGCTCTTATGTCTGCACATGAGAATAAATGGCTAGTATATCCAGAAAAAACAAAAGAAGATATTATATTTCAACTTAAAATCAAGTTATCTGAATATTTTCAACAACATTTCACGTATTCTATATATAAAAATTATAAACTCAATGAGAATTCTCTCAATAAGAATACATTATATACACTTATACGTACTGATGATATGGATACTCATCCAGGTATAATTCATTTAATAAGTGAATATTTGAATCTAAACATTGTAGTCATAAATAAAGAAGGCTACAATTTATATTGCAATTGGATACCCGAGAGATGTTCTGTATTTTTATGGGACGATGGACATAATGCTGGTTGTATTTTACATAAAAATTGTACAGAACATTTAAGACCAGTTCTCAATAAAGATGACCACCCTATATTTTTACATTTAAATGATCTAAATTCGAAAAGAACTCAGGAAATAAATATTGCATCGCAACCTGAAATTAAAAATTTTTATTCAAAAATTAAAAAAATGACTATGAAAGAAATTGAAGAAGTTTCACAAAAACGTGGAATTGATATTCAATCAAAAAAGAAAAATGAATTAATTGGTGAAATTATGGAACAAATTTTATGTAAATAATCAGTCAAAATATTTGTTTATATGATTGATAATATCATCACATAATACATCTTTTGCGACTAGTTTTGTTCTGAACAATTCTCTGTCCCAATGACTAAAGAAACTGTAAATTGTTTTCAAGTCTTTATGGTAAAACCAGTAATCGGGATATCTGCTTATTAAATAATTCTCTATAAATGAATCGCTACATTTTGGGTTTAATAAACGAATCGTTTTCTTTATAGATAATATTGATTGTTCACAATCTATTAAGAACCTAAGAAATACGCTTAGTGACCATTTTCTGTCACTTATTATCATGTTTCTAAGGAATATATCACTCTCTGTGTCTGAATCTACTTCAATATTCTCTGTTGATACGGATGGTTGTGGTGGTCTATATATTCTCCAGGCATTCTGGATCTTCAATACTGCACGTGTGTTTTCTGCATGTATTGCTCTTTGAATTGCTGCTTCTGCATCTATACGTTCTGCTCGACGCCTAACCGCACGTTCACGACGATTGTGATACCCACTGCCTCGTCTTGAGGCTTTTCTTGAGACAACTTTCGGTGTTGTATAACAGCGTGGAAGACGTGGAAGTGGATATAGTAAAAACTGAACAGGTTTAATGTCTTCTTCTGTTTTTTGTGAATTCGGGTTCGTATATTCTTGCGGTATTTTTTTGCTTAGGATACCACCCGAATTACCAGATCCAATGCATATGTTTGGTAATTGTTCGATAAGAAACTTAATTTTTGTGAAGCCTAAAATTTGATAGTCTAGAGCTTTACCGTGTATTTTTTTGTATGTCTTCTGTAGTTTTCCTAATGAAATATTGCCACGGCATTCGTCAATAACCTCCAGTATCTCACGTTCTATATCGCGTAGTAACAATGGAGTATCAGGTAATTCGTTTGGATTTTTTGTAGATAATGTGCTTAGTAACGGCTTGCAAAAATCAAACGGTGGCATGAAATCAAAATACTCATGATCTAAAATTAATAATTCTGAATAACTCATTTAAAATCTTACATCAATTACAATCATTTTTAATCTAAATTACAATCATTTTTAATCTAAATTACCAAATCCTTTATTTATACTTCTATATATCGAACCTACAAAACTTGTCGAAGAATCTCCAATTTTAAAGAAGGAATTACGTGTTACATCACTCATTGATGTAATTGTTGTTATAAATGAATATATGTAATAACACAAACATAGTAAAAGAATAATCACAATTGATAAAAATTTAATTTTGTGTTTCTCAATAAAATCATATGAATAACACAAATAAGTAAATAATAACAACGCTATTACTATAAATGAGATAGTTACAATATTTTGTATTAATAATACACGTCCGTTTTCTTTTACACTTGCCTTGTTTAACGTAAGAGAATTGACCAATTTATCATATTTATTTTTTAGTTCTTCAGCATTTTTTTTTGAAATATTGATATTCATAGTATGTCCATTTATGATGTTATCTGATTCTGGATCGTTAGTATATTTGAATGGTTCATCGTGTTCAGTAGAAGGACAATTCGTAGAATATTTTGGTTCTTTCAAAGTGTCTGGGTCTGTTAAAAAATTATAAGTATTGTCAACCGAATCTAAATTTTTTAGACTATCACATAAGCTTGTTGAATTTTGTAGTTGATTAGAATTTACATTTCCCATGCTCAATTATTTTAAACAATAAAATTATTACAGCCAAAATAAAACAATGTATATAAGATTATTGTTTTAGCCACAATTTACGTAAAAGTACACCAAATAATATACAAAAAATAAGTAATGTACAGAATACAAGTATATTAAAATATAAATAATTTTTAGTGTTTTTAAATCGAACTCGTATAGTATCTTTGTCTGTGTTTTTTTCTTTTGAATTCTCTATTATATTTTCAATAGACTTGTTTGTTTTTTTTATTTTTTCAGAATTTAAATTTCCAGCATCAATTTCTTCAAAATAATCAGTTTTTGGAACAAAACCTTTACAGTATTTTAAATTATGCCGTTTTATTGAGTATGGGTCCATTTTCCCAAAATATGTGTCTGGATTGTATATTCTGGTTGCACGGTTACATATAGGTATTTTAAATAACTGTGGTCTTTTAAATTTTTTTTGATCTATTATTTTACTGTTTTTATTGAAAGTAGTATTCATTTTATTTAAAAGATTTGGAAAAGTACCTTTTTTACTATGGTTTTGATACCCCGGAATACCTTTGTTATTTAATATTTGAGCTGCAGCTGCGGATATTTCAGAAGGATTGAATTGAGGCATTAACTGAGACGTGTCTGCATTTTCAATATTTGTTGATAATTCATTAATTGAATCTTGTACCGTTTGTACATATTCGTTTCCTCCCATTATATGAATTAATAAATAATGAGTGCCGATGGTTATGAAATTGAAAGTACAAAACTTCTAACAAGTACAAAAGGAGTTGGATATAAGGATATTTTAAGAAATGTAGATGATTTATTCAAATATACACTTACATATCTAATTAGTGGCAATACATTCTCTGGAAAAGATGTTGCATTGGGTGAAAATTATTTTATAGAATCTGGTACATGTGACGAATCCTCATCACCAGAATGTGTTGGAAAGAAAAAGCACATATATGTCAGAAATATACCTACAGGATCAATGCCACCTGCTCAAATATCTTTTAATGAGTTTACAGGTTGTAATTTGCAAGGTTTAACAGAGATGAGAGGTATTATACCCGGTATGGTTGAAGATATATATGATATTAATCCATATGAGGTTACAAAGTCTATGGTGGGTTCGGGTAATATAGGAAGTAACTCTTGTAAAAGAATGAAATTACCTGTTGGCAGACGTATTTACAGTAATAAAGATGTATCAAATGATACAAATTTTGAAACTAAATGTACGTCGAGTTTTTTAACAAAAGGTAAAACTACAAGTAATCATCTTAATGAAAAGATACGATTGTTTAATAAGAATATACCGAATGCACAAATGCCATCTCCTACCCAATTAAACGAGAATTTCACTCAAAAATTAAAAAATTTTGATTTAAGAAAGTTGTGTTATTCGCTTATTTTACCTTTAACTATGTATTTTTTAATATTGTGTTACTGCATCTATATCTTTTTCAGATTCAGATAAATGCCATTTTTCTTTAGAAAATAATTTACACATTGTGAATTCTTTATCTTCATTTAAAATAGATTCAAAATCATATGTGACGTCCATCTTTTCAGTACTTAAATCAATATTTGAATCATCCTTTTTATTAATATGGTCTGTTACTAAATCTTCTATAAGATAGTCATTGTCTTCTACAACATATACTACTGTATTATGTATAAACAGTGTATTTTGTTTTGTAAATTCTATAAAATTTTTTTCGAAATTTAATTTATTTATGTTGTCTTTTACAAAGATGTATACTATATCTATATCTGTACCATTACAATACAACCCTTCCATCAAGGTCATAATGTTCTCTAAATTATCATCATTATAAACTATTTTAAGTGTTATATAAGGTTTAACCATTTGTTACTTTAATTACATATTATTATCTTTAAATAAAACAATGGGAAAAAAAGGAAAAAGAAAATCAAGAAAATCAAAAAGAGGATTTAAAAGATTTAAAAAAAAAACGGGTAGAGCATTTGGAAGTAAATCTGTTGATAGAAAATGGAAAAAACGTGCACGGAGAAGATCCAATGCAATTGATAGAATATTAGATGCTAAAAAATTTGGTTCAACTGCAGACTTAATAGAGGTAACAGGAGATACTGGAAAATGTCCTGTATATGTTCAACCCATAAGAAAAAAATGTCCCGCACAAAAGGAACCCGCATCTGTAATTAATGTTAAACAAGAATTACAAATTTGTAAGGCAGAAAAAGATAGTTTAAAAGCACGTATAAAAAAGATAGAAAAAGAATCAATACCAATAGAAGTTGTAAAAGATTCTTTGGATTCTGTGTTTGCACAATATTCTAAATTACTACAAAAATACTCAAGATTACAAAATAATTCATTGGAGTGTCAAAGTGCATATGATGAACGAACACAAGAACTTAAAAATACATCAGAGAAATATTTAACCGATTTATCAAAATGTAATGCACATCTAAAAGCATTTTATGATGAACATATAGCAGCAAATGACGAGGATGCAATCTATAAAGAGGAAACAAATACTTTAAAGAATATGATTCAAAATTCTAAGAATACCTTAATGTGGACTTTTTTATTACTTATAATTTTGATAATAGGATGTGTATTAAAAAAAATTAAAATTATATAAAATTTATGACGTTTGCATTTTAATAATGTAATTCTATTATAATAGAAAAATGACGAATTGTGGATGTCAATCAATTTTAGAAAAACCAACCAAACCTGTTGCAGGAATTAATACAAAAGAAAGGAATCCCTTTTCGTATAGGGTTCCCACAGTAGGTACTCTCCTTTTATCACAATCAAGATTTGTTTTAAATAAACTTAAAAAAACAAAAAAAAAAGTTATTCCGAAGAGTGAATCTCAGAAAAAGGTAACCGAAGAAAAAAATGTAAAAAAGAGTGTAAAAAAAGGTGTTAAAAAAAATAAATTAAATTCCAAAAAACCTAAGGGAACTAAAACAAAAAAGGGTAAGACAAAAAAGGGTAAGACAAAAAAGGGTAAAACCAAAAAAGGTGGGGGTAATTGCGTACCTTTAGATTCTTGGAGTAGGTGCTCAAAATCAGAAAAAAATTCAAGTCCTTTAAATAGTGTCAAAAAGATATATAATGGAGAAAAAAATATATTTGCAACAAATCCAGGTACTCCCGTAAATCCTAGTTTATCACTATATACCATGTTTTAAAAAATGACTTGTGTATACAATAACTTTTTAATATAAACCATGTCTGACTGTATAGATGACATCATTAAATTTCCTTATAAATTAGATACTTTTCAAGATAAAAGTATAAAATGTATAAGAAAAGGAAATAATGTTTTAGTTACAGCACATACTTCTGCAGGTAAAAGTACTGTTGCGGAATATGCAATCGCACATGCAAGATATTTAGGTAAAAGAATTTTATACACAAGTCCTATCAAGGCACTTTCAAATCAAAAATATAATGATTTTCAAAAAAAATTTGGAAATCATGTTGGAATTATGACGGGAGATATTAAAGTTCGTCCTGATGCAGAGATTCTTGTAGCAACTACAGAGATTGTTAATAATTTGCTTTATTTGGATGCATCATATTTTGATGATGTATATGCAATCGTTTTAGATGAAGTGCATTATATTAGAGATGAAGATCGTGGTCATGTCTGGGAAGAAGTGATCACTTTGTGTCCCAAACATATTATTCTTGTAATGTTATCTGCATCAATACCAGGTGCAGAAGGTTTTGCAAAATGGGTAGAAAAAATTAAGGAGAAACCATGTGAACTTATATCCACACAATATAGACCAGTACCTTTGCTTCATAATGTTTATTGGAATGGTGTTATGGAACCAATTATGGATAACACTCAGCATATGTTTGAGAAAGGATATAGAACTATTCTAGAAGATTGGAAGAATTATGCTAATATGAGAATAAAGGACAAACCCACAAGGTCTAGACTATTAAATGATTTTGTGAAAGATGTTGAAAAGAAAGAGTTATTTCCTGCATTATTCTTTATGTTTTCACGTAAAAATTGCGAAGTTCTTGCTAAAATGGTTCAAGACTCATATTTAGAAGGTAAAGAATTGACACAATCAATTAATCTATTTGAATTTTATGTTAAGAAATATTTGGGAGAATCTGGAATGCAACTTTCTCAAGTATGGATGATTCGGTCTCTATTATTAAAAGGTGTTTGTATTCATCACAGTGGATTAATACCCGTTTTAAAAGAGATTATTGAAACATTATTTGATAAGGGATGGATTAAAGTCATGTTTGTAACTGAAACATTCTCGGTTGGTATAAATATGCCTACAAAATGCGTAGTATTCGGAGAACTTTCCAAATATGATGGTAAAACAAAGCGATTGATAAATCCAGAAGAATATTGTCAAATGGCTGGGAGAGCAGGAAGACGTGGTAAAGATGATAAGGGAACTGTTATTTATTTCCCATTGCCACCAAGAGATATGTTGGGTTATTATGAAATTCATAGCGTTTTGAAAGGTACACATAGTAAGGTATCTAGTAAATTTCAAATGGATCCTGTACTTCTCTTAAAATGTTTCGCAGCAGAAAAGTCTCCATATGAATTACTCGAAAATAGTATGATGGCACACGAAACGATTGATTATATTAAAGGATTGAAAATTCAAAACGAAACACTTTTACAACAAAATATAAATACAGAACACTCAATTCATGAGTATATTGCAAAAGAATATAACAATGACGTAAAAGATATCAAAGAAAAGTTTATAACATACAATGAATACCAAGAAAAATTAACAAAAAATCCCAGAGCAAACGCTAAAAAGAAGATATTATCAAACATTTATAAACTAAAAAATAGTGGTTTGGATGATAAAATGTTAAAATTGTTTAATTTGAAAAGGGAAACCGAAAAAGAATTGGAAAAAAACATAAAAAACTCTAAAGAGGCATCGAATTACATTAAAGATACACTTATTTGGCAAATAGATGTATTGAAACATCATGGTTACCTTCATTTTAATACAAATGAGTTAGAGAACTCTTATAAATCATTTGTCGCATCTGAAACCAAAATGTTGCCACCAGAAGCAGTATCTTTAAAAGGTCGAATCGCATCAGGTATTAATGAATCTGATTCCTTTTTAACATCAGAATTTATGATTCATTTATCAGAATACCCCTGTGATGAAAATGTATGGAGTGCCTTCATAGGTACACTCATTCATGATAAGAGTTTTGACGACACCTATAACGAACCACTTGAAGTTCTCTCTAATGTTATGAAGGACAATGAATTTGAGTCATTTATGATTATTTACAACAAAATAAAAGAACTTCATGATCTATTAGATAAAGAACAAAGATTAAGAGACCCAGATTATAAATTATGTCCAGCATTTGCATGTTATACTTATTTATGGAACAAAGGAACAAAATATAGTGACATACAAAACATTCTATCTTGGGAATTATATGAAGGTAATTTTGTTAGAAATATGTTGAAAACTTACAATATATTAGAAGAATTGCAAAATGCTGCCGAGATATTACAATTAAGTGATCATTTGATTATGTTTAACAACATTCGTACAAAAATTATACGAGATATTGTTTTGAATGATTCGTTATATGTTTCATGAAAAGAATAATTTAATAGTTAAATGGGAACAGGAGTTGAAGTTGATACAGTCTCAATTGAAGGAGAGCTTTTTTCTCAAAATGAAAATATTGGAGATTTGATTACTTTTATTCAACAACGTTTAACAGAATTAAAAATTACTTATTTAATTCAACCAGAACCTGAACCTGAACCTGAACCGGAACCTATTCCCGAGTAGAAAATTAATATTTTTTTATGAAAAATTAAAAATTATGACAAATGTCGATTATTCGTTCGTTATATGTTTCATGAAAAGAATAATTTAATAATTAAATGGGAACAGGAATTGACGCTGACACCGTTTCCATTGAAGGCTCCTTTATTTCTCAAACTGAGAATATAGGAGATTTAATTGCTCTTATTCGGCAACGTTTAGGAGAACTCAAAAACACATATCTAATAGAGCCGGAACCTGAACCGGAACCTGAACCTGAGCCTCAACCCGAGCCAGAACCCGAACCGGAGGGACCTCCAGAACCAGAACCTGAACCTGAACCGGAACCTGAACAAGGACCAGAACCAGAACCAGAACCCGAACCGGAACCAGAACCTGAACCTGAACCGGAACCAGAACCTGAACCCCCAATTGCATTAACAGGGGGAAGTACTTCTACTCCATATAATAACGGTATCGCATATGTATCTTCATCACAAGATTATGTTTCAGGTGATGTTTTGTTTGATGGAAAAAATGGAACAGACCCTAACGATGGCTCAATCCATTATTGGATCTCAGATACTAATAATTTACAAATAATATCTTACACATTTACAACATCATTTATGATATCATCATACAAAATATGGTGTACTTACAGTTCTATAAATAGTGATAATGTACCAGGTAAATGGAACTTGTATGGATATTATTCAGAAGATACAACACCATATTTATTAGATTCTAGAGAACTTGTTAGTAGTGATTGGCTAAGTTTTTACACGTACGATGATTCATATCAAGAAAATTTACTTCCACAAGCCGCTATTACATTTGAATGTTCAAATATTACGGAGGCATATACTAAGTTTGAACTTCAAATAACAGAATCAACAGGAAGTTTTCCTATTAAAATTTCTGAAATATCTATTTATGGAAGTAATCATTTAGAACCCGAACCTGAACCAGAGCCAGAACCGGAACCGGAGCCAGAACCAGAACCTACAAGTACGTTATCCGCTGATGTAGAAGTACCAGATGATTCTAATACTACAAATCAACAAGCCTTAGAGATGCTATCGCAAACAACTGGTATTACATTAGAAGAACTTATTGAGTATTCTATGTTACTTGACGGAGAAATAGCTATAGAAGACCAACAAGAATTTATAGAAGAAATGTTTGCTATTCTTGGTATAACATATGATTCTAATACTGGTACAACATCTGGGGAAGATACAGATGTACCTTCTACTACATTAATATCAATAATTCCTGACATAGTTTTCTCAGATTTATCACCTGAAATACAACAACAATTATTAGATATAATTTTGAATACCATGAGTGAATTATATGGAGTCTCACCCGATGATATATTTGTAAGTGGTGCAGATGGTTCTATTGTTGTAACTACTACAATGGTAAATATAAATCCAGATATAATTCATTCTATATCCGTAGAACAAACTAGAAGTATAATTAAAAACAATATTAATGCACATTCTTCTTTGAATATGGATACAGAGTCAATGACAATGAATAGAACAATTGATACAAAAACAAGAAAAAGGAGGGTATTTATTTCTGAATCAGGAGAAAAAATATCATTAACTACACTAAATAATAAAACTACTCTTAAGATTTTCAGTGATGATGTAAACGAAGGTAATATAATACATGCAACCGAAGTATCTGTTGAATCTTTAAAAACGAGAACAAATAATGATACATTTTTCGTTAAAACAGATATACCAGTAATAACTGAACCAAATGCAAAATTTAAAACATATACCCATCAAACGTCTGTACATACAATTTTACCGGGTATACAATTAATTTCTGATGCTGCAAATATTATTTATGAAAATTTGGGTTTTGATATATCGGATATCTCTGAAATTTCTGATGCTGACGATGATATTAAAATAATATATACATCGACTCAGGAATATGTACACATTTACAATGAAGAAACAATAGACGGTTTGTTAACAACAATTGAAATAGCATCTACTAATCTTATAACTACAAATCCAGGATTTATAGTTAATATTATTAACAATGCACTCAGTACAAGTGTGACGCTTCAAGATATGAATATTGTATCACCTGGGAGATATGTAAATATTTCAGTTGAAGTTCAAGAAGAAGAAGACGCAGACGAACTCATTGAAAAAATTAATGACACAAATTCTGTATTAAAAGTATCATCTTCACAAGTAAGTGGTACATATGACCCACCTGAACCAGAACCTCAACCTGAACCAGAACCTGAACCTGAACCTGAACCTCAGCCAGAACCTGAACCTGAACCTGAACCCGAACCAAAAACGACGTATAATGCTCAATTGAAAATTTCTGATACGTCCAAAACAAACGAAGAAACTATGGAAAATTTAGAAGATTTAATTGGACAAGATATTCACGACAAACCTTCTTATTCCATGGATTTAGATGGTGAAATTGAAGAAAATGATATGGAAGACTATGCGAATGAGATTCTCTCTTCGCTTGATACAAACATTGATACCACAAATATGGTCGTCACAACAGATACGGTAAACGATACGTTGACGATGACATCGCCAAATGGTGATAAGGTTGTAGTATCAACCGAAGATGGAAAAACAAAAGTAGTTATCTATAGTGAGAATACGACAGAAAATGAAACATACGAAGCGGTTGAAAGTGCTACACAAAATAAGGACACGGCCATAGAAACATCGCCACCTACAAAGGAAGAACCCAATGTAGAATTTGTAGAAGTTACGGTAGAGACATCTCAAGTAACAGTAGACACTCTTTTAGTAAGTGCCGAAGACACAGCAATTGCGATTGCTACCAATCTCGGTATTACGAATACGGCATCGTATGTTACTACCGTTGATGGGACAACCGGTAAAGTAGTATTGACTGCGGATAAAAATGGAGAAACCGTGACTATTGAGATTGTAGAATCTAACGGGAAATATACTATAAAAGTGGCACCTTCTGTTTTGGAAGACCCCAATGATTTGTTTTACAATCTTTCAAGTGCCGTAAATACAACATTAAATACGAATGAATATGATTCGAACGATATAGAAGTTATAGAACCAGGAACATACGTTGAATTAAATACAGAATTTGAAGATGAAACAGAAGCAACTAATGCTCAAAATAATTTAACCGATACAAATGATACAAATACAGGGATAGAAGTCAGTTCGTCTAGAGTAGAAGATACTTATACACCTGAAGAATCAGAACCCGAACCTACAACGAACGTAAATGTAGATATGAAAATAGGAGATGATAAAAATACTGTATCAAACGATGAATTTTTGAGTAAGGTTTCGGATACGATGGGTATAACCATTCAAGATAAACCATCATTTACAATTGATCTTGACACGAAGATTGTAAATACTGAGAGAGAATCATTCACACAATCAATTGCATCAAATTTAAGTGGTGTTATTGAATCAACAACAACAGAAACAGATCCAGATTATAGTTGGATATCCACAACAACGGTTACAACCATGAATGATACTAATATTGATTCATCTTCTATAGAGATTCTTCCAGTAGCATACGCATATGTTAATTATAATAATTATAACGCTACAAATGCAGATGATAGAAAAGGAGTAAATATATCATGGAGTTCATGGAATAACAGCACAGAACGACATGAATTTACATTTGATATTCCGATGAGCGATGCTAATTATAATGTAGTTACAGATAGGAATTATGAAAGTACAAATGCGATACATATTTTTGGAAAATCTACAACCGGGTTTACAGCACAGTGGGAAAATGGGAATCCCGAGGTATGGGCGGCTACTTTTATGGTTTATGCATCAACACCTACGAAGATTATTGGTAAAGGTATAGGTTCCGCAGTAGGTTGTGCTTCGTCGCCTATTACTATAACAGTAGCGTCTGAACTCGTAAGTTCTGGTAACTCGAACTTTACATACACAACAAGTGATTCTGATGGAAATGGTGATTTATTTGGATGTATTAATGCCATCCGTGGTTCTACAATAACAATATTAGTAGTAGGTGAATATGCAGATCTTGTATCACATCCTATAAAAATAACAGAATATAACGATCAAGGTCAACATGGAACAAAACGAACAGATGTAATAAGAACTGATACTGAAGGGCAAAACAATGATGGAACATATACATTGACATGGGTGGTTCCATATGATACAACCGTTGATAAATACCAATATCAATGTGAAAATCACGCACATATGCGTGGTACAATCAATGTTAGTGGAGCAATAACGGTAAGTTCTTTTTCAAGTGTGGAAGGTTGTGCTTCATCACCTATTAACATAACAGTGGCGTCTGAATTCATAAGTGCTGGTAACTCAAACTTTACATACACAACAAGTGATTCTAATGGAAATGGTGCTTTGTTTGGATGTATTAATGCTGTTCGCGGTTCTACATTAACAATATCAGTAACAGGTGAATATGCAGATCTTGTATCACATCCTATAAAAATAACAGAATATAACGATCAAGGTCAACATGGAACAAAACGAACAGATGTAATAAGAACTGATACTGGAGGGCAAAACAATGATGGAACATATACATTGACATGGGTGGTTCCATATGATACAACAGTTGATAAATATCAATATCAATGTGAAAATCATGCACATATGCGTGGTACAATTCATGTTAGCGGGATAATCAATGTTGATGTATCTTCTATTGAAATTCTTCCAGTAGCATATGCATATGTTAATTATAATAATTACAACGCCGTAAATCCAAGAGATAGAAAAGGAATTAATATATCGTGGAGTTCATGGAATAACTATACGAGTAGACATCATTTTACATTTGATACTCCAATGAATGATAATTACTATAATGTTGTTACAGATAGGAATTATGAAAGTACAAATGCGATACATATTTATGGAAAATCTACAACAGGATTTACAGCACAATGGGAGAATGGTAATCCGGAAGTTTGGGCTGGTACTTTTATGATTTATGCGTCAACACCTACAAGGGCGGTTGGTGGATCATCCTCTTCTATTGAAATACTACCAGTAGCGTATGCGTATGTTAATTATGATAATTATAACGCCCTAGATTCAAATGATCGTGCAGGAATTAACTTGTCATGGAGTTCATGGAATAACAGTACAAGTCGACACACGTTTACATTTGATACTCCTATGGAAAATACAAACTACAATGTTGTTACAGATAGAAATTATGAAAGTACAAATGCAATACATATTTTTTGGAAAACTACAACAGGATTTACAGCACAATGGGAGAACGGTAATCCTGAAGTTTGGGGAGGTACCTTTATGGTTTATGGAGAAAATCCCACAAAAAAGATCGGATACGATTTAGTTTCAGAAGAGAAGGTTATTTTAACTACGGATAATGAAAAATCAAGTGTTGAAATTTTCAGTGAATATATTAACGGATCAACTGCATTTAATATAGTGAACACTGTTCTTGGAACAACTGATACAACAATAATTCCATCTGCTCCAGTAAAAACAGAATCAAATGCAACTTTTATTGAAATTGAGGAAGAAACAACAGAAGTAACTGTATCTCTTTTACCTGATCCTGAAACGGATGCGACTACAATTGCAGGCAATCTAGGACTTGATTCGGCAAATTTAGAAGTAATAAAAGATAGCGAAACCGGTACTGTTACAGTTACGACTACCAATGACGATGGAGATACTATTACGATTCAAATATCTGAAAAGAACGGATCAAGTGTTATTAAGATATCACCATCAACAATAACAGATACAACCGACACGACTTACGATATCATAACAGCTGTGAATGAGGTTACCGACGAAACATATGATTCAAATGAATTTACAGTGAAAACACCAGGTCGATACTTAGAAGTAAATGTGGATATGGATACGAAAGAAGCAGCAGATAATGCAGTTGACAACTTAAACGATACCACTGATACAAATTTAGGAGCTGAAGTTGAAAATTCTAAAGTGGAAGAGACATATATACCAGAACCCGAACCCACAACAACATCCAATACAACACTTAAGGTTAACGATACAACAACTTCTTCAGATGACTTATTAGAATATATATCCGAACAAACAGGGACGACCGTTCAAGATAAAAAGTCTTATACTATTGAACTTGATTCTATAATACCAACTGAAAATAGAGCTTCTTTTGTAGAATCTATAATATCAAGTCTTGGTGGTATTGGAGGAACTGCAGTCACAGAGACGGATGATGTTTCATCTTGGATTTCAAATACAACATCAATATCAACTGATGAAAGTATAAAAGTTGTATTGCAAACTGAAGGCAGTACAAAAGCAACCGTCGTAATATTTAGCAATGATATAAATGAACAAAACGCAACATCTGCGGTAACAACTATACTTAATAATTTAAGTTTGAGTATAAATACAGATTTTACCGGTTCAGTTGAACCGAATGCTACAATTGAAACGGTAGAAGAAAATACCTCACAAATAGAGGTTCCTATATTACCGAATCCTGAGGAAGATATAACAGTTATAGCGGATAATTTAGGACTCGATTCTTCAAGTTATACAATTGTAACCGACCCAGTGACAGATAAAGTCACACTTACAACTACGAACGATGATGGTGAAACAATCACTATTGAAATAACTGAAACAAATGGTAAGAGTAGTATTAAAGTGTCGCCGTCTACTATTGCGGATACAACAGATACAACATATGAGATAACGACAGCAATTAATGAAGCGACCGATGGTTCTTATGATTCAAATGATTTCACGTACAAATATGCAGGTGAAACATATGTAGAATTAAATATTGAATATGCAAGTCAATCAGAAGCAGAATCTGCTGAAAATAAATTAACCGACACAAATGATACAAATAACAAGACTAGTGTCGAAGCATCTCGAACTGAAGAGACATATGTTACTCCTGGGCCAGAACCTGAACCCGAACCGGAGCCAGAATTACCTGAACCCGAGCCAGAACCAGAACCCGAACCCGAACCAAAAACTACGTACAATGCTCAATTGAAGATTTCCGATACAACTAATACGGATGAAGAAACCATGAAAAATTTAGAAGATTTAATTGGACAAGAGATTCACGATAAACCTTCTTATTCTATGGATTTAGATGGTGAAATTGAAGAAAATGATATGGAAGACTATGCAAATGAGATTCTTTCTTCGCTTGATACAAACATTGATACCACAAATATGGTTGTTACAACAGATACGGTAAACGATACGCTCACGATGACATCACCCAATGGTGATAAGGTTGTGGTATCAACTGAAGATGGAAAAACAAAAGTAGTTATCTATAGTGAAAATACAACAGAAAATGAAACATACGAAGCGGTTGAAAGTGCTACACAAAATAAGGACACGGCCATAGAAACATCGTCACCTACAAAGGAAGAACCTAATGTAGAATTTGTAGAAGTTACGGTAGAGACATCTCAAGTAACAGTAGATACTCTTTTAGTAAGTGCCGAAGACACAGCAATTGCGATTGCTACCAATCTCGGTATTACAAATACGGCATCGTATGTTACTACCGTCGATGCGACAACCGGTAAAGTAGTATTGACTGCGGATAAAAATGGAGAAACGGTAACTATTGAGATTGTAGAATCTAATGGAAAACACACTATAAAAGTAGCACCTTCTGTTTTGGCAGACTCCAATGATTTGTTTTACAATCTTTCAAGTGCCGTAAATACAACATTAAATACAAATGAGTATGATTCGAACGATATAGAAATCATAGAACCAGGAAAATATATTGAATTAAATACGGAATTTGAGGACGAAACCGAAGCAAATAATGCTCAAAATAATTTAACCGATACAAATGATACAAATACTGGAATAGAGGTCAGTGTATCTAGAGTAGAAGAGACCCAACCACCTGCAGAATCGGAACCCGAACCTACAACAAATGTAAATGTAGATATGAAAATAGGAGACGATTCAAATACGATATCAAATGAAGAATTTTTAAGTAAGGTTTCGGATACGATGGGGACGACGGTCCAGGACAAACCATCGTACACCATTGCTCTTGACACGAAGATAACAAGTGCCGACAGAGAATCGTTCGCACAATCGATTGCGTCGAATTTAAGTGGTACAGTAGAATCAACGACGACAGAAACAGACCCAAATTACAGCTGGATATCGATTACAACGGTTGTCACAAGTACAGGAGAAAAGGTCGTTTTGACAACGGACAACGAAAAAACAAGTGTAGAAATTTTTAGTGAGACAATAAACGAGTCTACATCGTTTGAGGTCACGAATACTGCTCTTGCGGCGACGGATACGAGTATCACACCTTCTCCACCTACGAAGACAGAACCAAATGCTACTTTTGTAGATGTTGAAGAAGAAACGACAGAAGTAATCGTTTCTCTTTTACCTAATCCTGAAACGGATGCAACAACAATTGCAGGTAATCTAGGACTTGATTCTGCAAATTTGGAAGTAATAAAAGACAGCGAATCTGGTACTGTTACAGTTACGACTACCAATGACGATGGAGATACTATTACGATTCAAATATCTGAAAAGAACGGATCAAGTGTTATTAAGATATCACCATCAACAATAACAGATACAACTGACACGACTTACGATATTATAACAGCTGTTAACGAGGTGACTGACGAAACATATGATTCAAATGAATTTACAGTGAAAACACCGGGTCGATACTTGGAAGTAAATGTGGATATGGATACGAAAGAAGCTGCAGATAATGCAGTTGACAACTTAAACGATACAACTGATACAAATTTAGGAGCTGAAGTTGAAAAATCTAAAGTGGAAGAAACATATACTCCTGAACCCGAACCCACCACAACATCGAATACGACGCTTAAAGTTGATGATACTGCAACATCTGCGGATGAATTACTCGACTACATATCAGAACAAACAGGAACAACGGTTCAAGACAAGAAATCTTATACGATTGAGCTTGATTCTCTGATTGCTAGTTCAGCAAGAGAACCATTTGCACAAATGATTATATCAAAACTAGGTGGTGTTGCTGGGTTAGCTACGACGGAAGCAGATGCTACATCATCGTGGATTTCAAATACGACTGTAGTATCAACAAATGAAGAAATCAAAGTTATTTTGAAAACGGATACTCTCAAAACAACGGTTGTTATATTTAGTAATAATATTACAGAAGCAGATGCAACTGATGCGGTAGATAAAATATTAGCCAATTTGAACCTAAATATTAACAGTGAAATTACTGAAACAACTGAACCGAATGCAACAATTGAAACGGTAGAAGAGAATACCTCACAAATAGAGGTTCCTATATTACCGAATCCTGAGGAAGATATAGCAGTTATAGCGGATAATTTAGGACTTGATTCTACAAGTTATGTAATTACTACAGACACAACAACTGACAAGGTTACACTTATAACTACGAATGATGATGGTGAAACTATCACTATTGAAATAGCAGAAACAAATGGTAAGAGTAGTATCAAGGTATCGCCGTCGACTATTACGGATACAACAGATACAACATATGAGATAACGACAGCGGTTAATGAGGCCACAGGAAGTTCTTATGATTCAAATGACTTCACTTACAAATATGCGGGAGAAACATATGTGGAATTAAATATTGAATATGCAAATCAATCAGAAGCGGAATCTGCTGAAAATAAATTAGCCGATACAAATGATACAAACAACAAGACTAGTGTCGAATCGTCACGAACTGAAGAGACATATTCTCCTCCAGAACCAGAACCCGAACCTGAACCGGAGCCAGAATTACCGGAACCACAACCTGAACCTGAACCAGAATCCGAACCCGAACCTGAACCTGAACCAAAAACGACATATAACGCTCAATTGAAAATATCTGATACATCTAAAACAAACGAAGAAACTATGGAAAACTTAGGAGATTTACTTGGACAAGAGGTTCACGACAAACCTTCTTATTCTATGGATTTAGATGGTGAAATTGAAGAAGATGATATGGAAGATTATGCAAATGAGATTCTCTCTTCGCTTGATACAAATATTGATACCACAAATATGGTTGTCACAACAGATACGGTAAATGATACGCTCACGATGACATCACCCAATGGTGATAAGGTTGTGGTATCAACCGAAGACGGAAAAACAAAAGTAGTTATCTATAGTGAAAATACAACAGAAAATGAAACCTACGAAGCCGTTGAGAGTGCTACACAAAATAAGGACACGGCCATAGAAACATCGCAACCTACAAAGGAAGAACCCAATGTAGAATTTGTAGAAGTTACGGTAGAGACATCTCAAGTAACAGTAGACACTCTTTTAGTAAGTGCCGAAGATACTGCAACTGCGGTTGCTACCAATCTCGGTATTACAAATACGGCATCGTACGTTACTACCGTCGATGCGACAACTGGTAAAGTCGTATTAACAGCAGATAAGAATGGAGAGACTGTAACTATTGAAATTGTAGAATCTAATGGAAAACATATTATAAAAGTGGCACCTTCTGTTTTGGCAGATTCCAATGATTTATTTTATAATCTTACAAATGCCGTAAATACTGCCTTGCAAACAAATGAATATGATTCAAATGATATAGAAGTTATAGAGCCAGGAACATATATTGAATTAAATACGGAATTTGAGGATGAAACAGATGCAAATAATGCTCAAAATAATTTAACAGATACAAATGATACAAATACAGGAATAGAAGTCAGTGTATCTAGAATAGAAGAGACTCAACCACCTGAAGAATCTGAACCCGAACCTACAACGAATGTAAATGTAGATATGAAAATAGCAGAAGGAACACCTACCACACTTACAATTGACTTCTCGGCATACATCGACAACACGATTGAGTATGCTCAGTCTGATTTAAATAGCAATTTTTCGTCATTATCACCACAATTTTTAATAAATGGAAACATCCAGGCAACAAGTTCAAATTGTAGTTTTGATCAGGAGAAATTAAATTATACACCAGATACAGGTGGTCTTAATTTCTGGCAGCCCAATAATCCTTCTAGTGAGTTTAAAGTTGTAGTAGACCGTGCGGGTACAATTACAGTAGTGTATGGATGTTTATGGACTGCAGAAAGTGTAAAGGTATACAAAAATAATATACTTGAAGATGAAACTACAACGACTAAGAAAACTATAATTATTGATGTAAATGATGGAGATGAAATTATAGTAAAAGAGGAATTGTCTGTTACCGCATTATATTCTCTTGAATTCTCATCTAGTTCAACGGTATCAAACGAAGAATTTTTAAGTAAGGTTTCGGATACGATGGGGACGACGGTCCAGGACAAACCATCGTACACCATTGCTCTTGACACGAAAATAACAAGTGCCGACAGAGAATCGTTCGCACAATCGATTGCATCAAATTTAAGTGGTACAGTAGAATCAACGACGACAGAAACAGACCCAAATTACAGCTGGATATCGATTACAACGGTTGTCACAAGTACAGGAGAAAAAGTCGTTTTGACAACGGACAACGAAAAAACAAGCGTAGAAATTTTCAGTGAGACAATAAACGAGTCTACGTCGTTTGAGGTCACGAATACTGCTCTTGCGGCGACGGATACGAGTATCACACCTTCTCCACCTACGAAGACAGAACCAAATGCTACTTTTGTAGATGTTGAAGAAGAAACGACAGAAGTAACGGTTTCTCTTTTACCTGATCCTGAAACGGATGCAAAAGCAATTGCAGGTAATCTAGGACTTGATTCTGCAAATTTAGAAGTAATAAAAGACAGCGAAACCGGTGCTGTTACAGTTACGACTACCAACGACGATGGAGATACTATTACGATTCAAATATCTGAAAAGAACGGATCAAGTGTTATTAAGATATCACCATCAACAATTACCGATGCAACTGACACGACTTACGATATCATAACAGCTGTTAACGAGGTGACTGACGAAACATATGATTCAAATGAATTTACAGTGAAAACACCAGGTCGATACTTGGAAGTAAATGTGGATATGGATTCGAAAGAAGCTGCAGATAATGCAGTTGATAACTTAAACGATACAACTGATACAAATCTCGGAGCAGAAGTTGAAAAGTCTAAAGTGGAAGAGACATATACTCCAGAGCCCGAACCCACCACAACATCGAATACGACGCTTAAAGTTGATGATACTGCAACATCTGCGGATGAATTACTTGAGTACATATCGCAACAAACAGGAACAACGGTTCAAGACAAGAAATCTTATACGATTGAGCTTGATTCTTTGATTGCTAGTTCAGCAAGAGAGGCATTTGCACAAATGATTATATCAAAACTAGGTGGTGTTGCGGGGTTAGCTACGACGGAAACAGATGCTACATCATCGTGGATATCAAATACGACTGTCGTATCTACAAATGAAGAAATTAAAGTTATCTTGAAAACGGATACTTTCAAAACAACAGTTGTTATATTTAGTAATAATATTACAGAAGCGGAAGCGACTGATGCGGTAGATAAAATCTTAACTAATTTGAACCTAAATATTAACAGTGAAATTACTGAAACAACTGAACCAAATGCAACGATTGAAACGGTAGAAGAGAATACGTCACAAATAGATGTACCTATCTTACCAAATCCCGAAGAAGATATAGCAGTTATTGCGGATAATTTAGGACTTGATTCTACAAGTTATGTAATTACTACAGACACAGAAACAGATAAGATTACACTTATAACTACGAACGAAGATGGTGAAACAATCACTATTGAAATAACTGAAACAAATGGTAAGAGTAGTATCAAGGTGTCGCCATCGACTATTGCGGATACAACAGATACAACATATGAGATAACGACAGCAGTTAATGAAGCGACCGGTGGTTCTTATGATTCAAATGATTTCACATACAAATATGCAGGAGAAACATATGTAGAATTAAATATTGAATATGCTAATCAATCAGAAGCGGAATCTGCTGAAAACAAATTAACCGATACAAACGATACAAATAATAAGACTACTGTCGAAGCATCGCGAACGGAAGAGACATATTCTCCTCCAGAACCAGAGCCGGAACCCGAACCGGAGCCAGAATTACCTGAGCCCGAACCAGAACCTGAAAAACCCGAACCAGAACCTGAACCAGAACCGGAACCCGAACCAAAAAGCAATTTGAATGTGGATATTGAAGTAAAAGACACTACGAAAACTAATGATGAATTGATGGAAGATTTGGGTAATGCCATTGGACAAGATATTCATGATAAACCAGCATATTCTATCGTTTTGGATGGTGAAATTACAGAAGAAGATACGGAAGAGTATGCGAGTGACATTCTTTCTTCACTTGATACAGACATTGATACAACAAATATGGTTGTTACAACGGATACAGTGAACAATGTTCTTACTATGACATCTCCTAATGGTGATAAGGTTGTGGTATCAACTGAAGATGGGAAAACGAAGGTAGTTATTTATAGTGATACAATTACAGAGGAGGAATCATATGATGCAGTTAATGATGCAACACAAACCAAGGATACAACTCTTAAAGCATCAGCACCTGTAACAACACCTGCAAATGTCAGTTTTAATACAATAGTACAAGAAACATCACAAATAACTGTTCCATTAATTTCAGATATAGAGACAGCTGCTAATAATATAGCAATTAACTTGGGTTTTACAGATACTACTTCATTTATGACAACTTTTGATTCTGAAAATAACACTGTATCATTGAATATATTATTAGATGATGGTATCACTGTAGTAAATATCAAAATATCAGAATTAAACAAAAATAGTGTTGTACAAATATCACCAATTTCTATATCAAATGTCAATTATCCTAATTATGATATAATTACATCAGTGAACACGACTTTAAGTTCGTCTTATGATTCAAATGATATTACAAATTTAGAACCTGGCTCTTATATTCAAATAAATACGGATTATGATGATAAAGACAATGCAGAAAATGCAATGAATAATTTATCTGATACGAATGATACAAACCTTAACATAGAAGTTAAAGATTCTAAGGTGGAAGAAACGCATACACCAGAACCTGAACCAACAACAACATTTAATGCAGATTTGAAATTAGAAAATGACACAAATGTTGTATCAGATAATGACTATCTTGAATTAATATCTGAAACTACAGGGAAAACTATCTCAGACAAGACATCATATTCTATGGTATTAGATGGAGAAATAAAAGCAGAAGATGTGGAAGATTATGCACGAAGCATTTTTGCTACGTTTGATGGTGTTATTACTTCTGAACCAATTGATATAAATATTACAATGACATCAGATACAACTGGTAGTTATGTAACATCTGCATCAAGTTCTTACAACCTTTTCACTGATAAGCTGTTCAGTTCCGATAACTTAGGAAATATTGGTGAGGTGACGCATGTATCTTCAAATATATATGGTCTGGATTATTGGGCATATGACAACTCAGACAACACTGTTATTGCAGTTGTTATTGATACTTCTTATCACAATTTCCATAAAATGGTAAAAATAAACATAGATGGTTCATACGTTCCTAATTCATCTAAATATCAATGGGCTGGAGATATTGGTATATCTTATAATCCTAGTATAACCTCCCAATCAGAATTGGTGAGTTTTTACAACAATGGTACATCTCTTGTTGACAGTGGGAGTAGTTATTCTTTTGCACCAAATGTATTATTCGACGTTACTGTGAATAAATCATATGCGTATTATGCATTTGATCAAGTTAATACTACGGAATGGGTGAGTAACAGCAATGTGTATAAACCTGAATTAACAGTAATTAATTTTTCGGCTTATATAGATAAAACATTGGACTATACTCAAAATGACCTGAATAAAAACTATAAGTTGCTTAATCCTCAGTTTTTGGTAGGTTCGACATCTGCACCAACCATAATTCCAATTAGTGCCGGACCGTGGGGAACAGCAGGAAACATATATGATTTAGATGAAAGCAATTCAACATCTTCTATTAAACGATATTTCTTGTCCAATAATGGCGTTTCACAGGGAGAAAATTTAGGCATAAGCTTTAATATAAGTGGCAATACCATTACACTTGACGTAAATGATTCGATTGGTGGGACGGAGAGACCTTCATATTACAAAAACGGTGATACAACGGTGTCTTCTGGGACTGGAACTGTAAGCGGCGGGGACGTAATCGAATTGTGGGGATTTTCAACATCAGTATCAGACTACATGAATCTTGCAGAGATTACAGTTCCGAATTTTATTCAAGTTCAGGCGACGAACGATAATCTTTATTTTGAACAACAAAAAGGTGCTTATACACCTAATACAGGAGGCATTAATTTTTGGCATTATGTTACTGGGAATGACCCAGGTGTATTTAGGATAACAGCTGATGCAGCTGGCACAATGACCATTGTATATGGCAATTTGATGGCGTGGCAAACCGGGGCTAACCCAACAAGCGTAGATATATACAATGGAACTACTCTTGTTCATTCGACAAACCAGACACAAGATACTACCACATTTACTGTTTCAAAAGGTGATGTGGTTGACATCAAAGAAGTACAAGCAGTGATAGCTTTGTATTCCATTCGTTTTCAAAGAACGTCTGAAGTTGGTGAATTTATTGAAGCGAGCCAACTTGCATCAACAGATACAACAAGTTTTGTTTTTGATGCAACAGGAACTACTTTTAATGGAGTTACGGGAAATACCAATACTAGTCAATCAGATGTGATTGATTTAAGTTCTCATTTTGATGTAGCTGCTGCAGGATTATTAGGTAATGCGGATAGAACAATTGTTGCAACAATTAATCCAAATCCTTATAGCGGAGTAAACAATATTATGGGTTATGGTGGTTGGTCCGAAAATAAATCATTTATGATAAGAATTTCAAATGTTCATGGTGGTAGTTCTGGTAGTGGATTTGGAGATGGTTCATATTGTCTCGGTATAGCAGGATATGCGAACGAAGCATGGACTACAACTCTAAAAATATCTCCAAATGTAGAAACCACATTTGCGATTAGTTTAGATGGAGTTGGCGACGGAACTAATTCTATTGCCTATTTCTTTTTAAAAGAACCAACTACTGGTAATTGGCAAATGGAAACAGTAGTATTAAGCAATGGACAGTACAATACTGAATTAGGTGAAGGTTTTATGATAGGTGGATATCCTTCGAGTGATACAAGTGTACGTCATGCTTACAATGGAACAATTGGTCAAGTAAAAATATATAATTTTGCTGTTACAAGTGTAAATGATATAGGAATAGCTGTTGAAGCGAGCCAACTTGCATCAACAACAGATACAGGTGAATATATTAAAATAGATTTAGGTAGTGAGACAACAGTAACCTCTCTTAATTTGAAATCAGTTGCTGAATATAAGGAACCTCGTATCAACATGACAAATAATATCCAAAATGGATATGAAGTTTCAGCGTCTTCTATTCATAACTCTGAAACAAACATGGTTTGGCAAGTATTTGATAGTTTGCTAACTGGAAGTCCTAACGCTTGGGATCAAGTTTGGGCGAGTTCAATGGCGACATATGTAAACTCAGGAGGAAATTGGATTTCTACAGGAACACAATTGGCTACTGGAACAGTAAATGGGGAATGGGTTAAACTTAAATTGCCTGATAAAAGAAAGCTAGTAGGTTACAAATTGACTAGGCAAGACTATCATGTATATGAGTCGTCACCAAAGAAATTTCGTCTTTACGGAAGCAATGACGATTCAAACTGGACAGAAATTCCTGGTTCTGCTCAAATATTAACAACAACACCAATAGGAAGTTTAAACACTGCTCCAGAAAACACGGGAGGTACTCGATTTGATTTAGGTAATATTTCTAATGCATATCAATATTTTGCACTTGTGGTAGAAGAAACTTGGGCTTATCAACTTACAGGGTTTATGGAGTTTCAACTATTTTGTCAACCGTCTGAAATAGAGGAATTTAAATTATATGGTTCTTTAGATGATTCAGTTTGGAGTGAAATTCACCATGAAACATCTGTACAAGCTATTGAATCAACTGGAACTGAATTTAATATAACAAATACTAGTCCTTATCGATATTATGGTTTGGTAGTAACTAAAACGAAGGGATATCATAATGTTTCTATTGGTGATATTCAATATTTTAATGAACCTTCATCCACAACATCAGAACCTACAGTCACATCAGATTATTCAACGGGTGTTTTAACTATGATATCTTCCAATGGTGATAAGATTGAAATAACAACAAAATATGGTATAACAACAGTAAATGTTTACAGTAATACAATATCTGATAATGAAGCATACACTGCTGTAACAACATCAACACAAAATACAGATGCAGATTTATCAGTATCAATTCCTAAAATCACACCTTCTAATGCGACTTTTGTTAACATAGAGGAAGAAACAACGGAAATTGAGGTGGTTTTACTATCTGATCCAGAATCTGATATTGGATATATTGCAGAAAATTTAGGATTTGATTCCAACGATTATACAATAACTAAAGATTATGTTACAGGCGATGTTACTCTTGTTGTAACAAAGGATGATGATATAGTTACAATAAAAATTTCAGAGATAAATGGTTCTCATAATATTCAGATATCACCCACTACAATAACTGATACAAATAATACTGATTATGATATTGTAAATGCTGTAAATAGTGCTACTGGAGAAACACATGATTCTAATGAATTTGTTACTAAAACACCAGGAAGATATCTCGAAATAAATACTGATATGGAAAATGAAGGGAATGCCAATGATGCTTTTGATAAATTAAATGATACAAATGATACAAATCTTGGTCTTTCTGTTTCAAAATCTAAAATAGAAGATACATATACTCCTGAACCAGAACCAACAACAACATTAAATTCAGTTCTAAAAGTTGAAAGCGATACTACATCATCCGGTGATGATCTTCTTGATTATTTATCTGAAAAAACGGGTACAACTGTACAGGACAAAACGTCATATACAATAACATTGGATTCTAAAATTTCAAGTACAATTGAGGTAGCATTTGCACAATCAATAATTTCAAGTCTTGGTGGTTTAGCAGGAACTACTACTACTGAGCTAGATAATACTCAATCCTGGATTTCAAATACAACAGTTGTGTCTACAGATGAAGAGTTGAAAGTTGTATTAAAAACAGATACAAAAGAGGGAGGTATAACAACTGTTATTATATTTAGCAATAACGTAAGTGAGGCGAATGCGAATGCAGCTGTAAATACGATACTTAATAATATCAATTTAGATGTTAACACGAAATCAACAGTAACGACGCAACCAAATGTAACTATAGATGTTATTGAACAAAATACTTCACAAATTGATGTTCCTTTGTTAACAGACCCAGTCACAGATGTATCTACAATTGCGGAGAACTTAGGTCTTGATTCTAATAATTTTACAATTACTACAGATGAAGAGACAGATAAGGTTACGCTCGTAACTACAAATGATGTTGGTGAAACAATTACTGTTGAGATAGTTGAAACAAATGGGGCGAGTACTATTAAGATATCACCATCAACTATTGCGGATACAACAGATACAACATATGATGTTACATCGGCGATCAATGATGCAACTGGTAATTCATATGATTCAAATGATTTTGTATATAAATATGCAGGAGAAACATATGTCGAATTAGAAATAGAATATAAAACTCAAGGTGAGGCATACAATGCTCAAAACAATTTATCTGATACAAATGATACAAATAATAAAGCAAGTGTAGAAACAGCAAACTTTAATGAAACATATTACCCACCAGAGCCAGAACCGGAACCAGAGCCAGAACCGGAACCAGAGCCAGAACCAGAACCTACAAGTAATTTGCATACTGATATGAAATTATCTGATGAAAATGCAAACAAAGAAGATTTATTAAAAGATATTTCAGATACATTAGGAATTACAGTTGAAGATAAGACGGCATATGAGATTGTATTATCGAATGAGATAGCTGGAAATATTTCATTGTTTTTGGAAGAGATTCTTTTATCATTAAATTCAAATTTAGCAATTGTTATAACAACAACGGATGTAGATCCTGTTACATATTCTACAACAATTACAACAAAAACTGTTTCTGGGGAAAGAATTGTTATTGTAACTGAAAATGAGGTATCAACTATTACAGTGTTCATGAATGAGATTGATTCAACAAAGGTTTATAAAGCTGTATATGATGCTGTTCAAAATAAAGATTCTACAATAGAGTTGTCAATTCCAAATGTAACAGAATCAAATGCTAAATTCGTTACAATTGAAGAGAATACTACACAAATAGAAGTACCTATATTAAGTGATCCTGAAACAGATATATCTTTGATTGGTACAAACTTAGGACTTGATTCTAACAATTTTACAATTAAAAAAGAAAATGCGACAGGAGAAGTTATCCTTACGACAACTAATGATGAAGGTGATACGATTACGATTCAAATAACAGAAATAAATGGTGCAAGTACTATCAGTATAACACCATCTACTATAACAGAAACAAATGATACAAATTATGATATCGTATCGGCTGTGAATGAAGCAACAAATAGTTCATATGATTCAAACGATTTTATAGAAAAAACACCTGGAACTTATATTGAATTAAATGTAGACATGGAAAATGAGTCTAAAGCAGAAGAAGCAATTAATTTATTGAGCGATACAAATGATACTAATCTTGGTGTAACTGTTTCAAATTCCAGAGTAGAAGATACTTACACACCAGAACCTGAACCACCAAGTTCATTAAATATGACTTTAAAACAGAGTGATACAACCGTATCGGAGGATGAGCTTCTTGATATTATTACTGAAAAAACGGGTACAACTGTTCAAAATAAAACATCATACACAATGACTCTTGATACTGAGATCCCTACTGAAGATAGAGTTGCATTGGTAGAATCAATTGCTTTAAATTTGGATAGTACTATTACTGTTTCTTCAATCGTAACTGAGCTAGATATTGTTTCTCCGTGGGTTACAATTACAAAAATAGTTTTAGAAAATGGAGATAAAGTCGAATTATCCACAGACACTCAAACAGGTATTTCATCTGTTATAATATTTAGTAATACAGTAAGTGAATCAAACGCATATGAGATAACAAATTCATCTATTGAAAATACAGATACAACAATAATTACAGCACCTCCTACAGTAACACAGCCAAATGCAACATTTGTTACAGTAGAAACACAAACATCTCAGGTTGACGTTCCAAAATTAAGCGATCCAGAATCAGACATTACTTCAATAGCAACAAACCTTGGACTTGATTCTAATACTTATACAATTTCAAATGATTATGATACTGGTAAAGTAACTCTTGAAACAACCAACGATGCAGGAGAAACAGTTACGATTGAAATATCAGAAAAAGATGATAAAAGTATTATTAAAATATCACCATCTACTATTGCTGATACGAATGATACAAATTATGACATTGTGTATGCAGTTAACCAGACGACGGGTAGTTCATATGATACAAATAATATTGATATAATAGAGCCTGGAATATATATTGAAATGAATATTGAAGTAGATGGAGAGGGAACTGCTTCAACGGCACTTGATAAATTGAAAGATACAAACGACACAAATTTAAATCTCGAAGTAGAGGATTCAAAAATAGAAGAAGCTTCTGAACCCGAACCCGAACCAACAAATACATTGAACATGACTTTAAAACAAGATGATACAAATGCATCTGATAATGATCTTCTCAATGCTATATCTGAGAAGACAGGAAAAACGATTCAAGATAAAACATCATATAGCTTCACACTTGATTCTGAAATATCCACAGAAGATAGGGATTCATTTGCACAATCACTTGTTACAAATATAGATAGTACAAGTGTAGTCTCTTCTATAACAACAGGAAATGATGTAAATTCTCCTTGGATTTCGGTTACCACCGTTGTATTAGAAAATGGCGACAAAGTCGTTTTATCAACAAATGAGGGAATTACAACAATAATTATTTTTAGCGATACAATAGTTGAAGATGAAGCAATAACTAGTGTAAATACCGTTATTGAGAATACAAACACAAATATAACACCTTCGACACCAGTAACAACAGAACCGAATGCAACATTTGTTACAGTAGAAACAGAAACATCTCAAATTGAGGTTCCTTTATTAACAAATCCCGAAGAAGATATAAGTAATATAGGTGAAAATTTAGGTTTAGATTCTACTAATTATGATATAAATACAGATACAAATACTGGTACAGTAACTCTTGAGACAACGAATGATGCAGGGGAAACAATTACGATTGAAATATCGGAGAAGAATGGAAAGAGTACAATAAAAATATCGCCTTCAACAATTGCAGATACAAATGATACAAACTATAACATAATTTCTGCAATCAACGAAACTACGGATAATTCATATGATTCTAATGACATTGTTACAATAGAACCTGGTAAATATATTGAATTAGACGTTGAATTAGATAATGAAGGTGATGCATCAAAGGCCCAGAATAATTTATCTGATACAAATGATACAAATCTAAATATAACGGTTACTACAACACGATTTGAAGAAACATATTACCCTCCCGAACCCGAACCGGAACCTGAACCAGAACCCGAACCAGAACCTGAACCCGAACCGGAACCTGAATCAGAACCAGAACCCGAACCTGAACCCGAACCGGAGTCGGAACCGGAGCCCGAGCCAGAACCAACAACAACTTTATTTGCAGATTTAAAAATTTCGGACACAACACTTTCGAATGATGAAGTTACAAAAAAACTTTCAGAGGATTTGGGGGTTGAAATTGAAGAATTTACGTCATATACATTCGATTTAGGTCAAGAATTCCCAGAAGCAAATGAGATACAATTTTGTATAGATATAATTGTTTATTTAAATATTACATCAATCAAATCAAGTGAAACAATTACTGACAATTTAATAAGAACTACGACTGTAATAACTACTTCTGGAGAAAAAGTTATTTTGGTTACAGAATCTGGAAATGCAGTTGTAAGTGTATATAGTAATTCAACAACATCTTCTGAGATATCTTCATATGTTCAAAATGTAGTTACATCAACAAATTTGATATTGAATCGCAATATAAGCATTGGGTCAACAGAGCCAACTGTAACGGAACCTACTGCGGTGTTTAAAACATATACGGAACAAACAGCTAGAATAGAGATTCTTCAAGTAGGAGATCCATTTGAAGCTTCTGAAAATATAGCAACAACAATTGGAATAAATACAGACACGAATACATTCTCTTCTAGTATTGATCAAAATACAAATATTGTTACATTTATAGGAGAAACATCAACAACACCACCTCAAACTCTTACTATAAGAATTACACCAAAATATACTGATACTGGAATATTTAGTATTATAGAGGTATCACCAAAAACAGTACCTTCAGAAAATATTGATTTAACAAATGATATCTTGAATGGAATAAATTATGCAATAGAATTAGACGAAACAACTCCTACAATATCGTATTCATTATCACAATTAATTACTTTGGAAGCCGGTGATTATGTTGAAATTATTGCAGAATTTGAAAATGAAACTGTTGCTGACAATGGGTTAGAAGTCTTGAATGATACAAATATAAGTAATGTCGAGGTAACTACCCATGATACAGAGCAAACGGTTGATAAAGTAACTCAATTTTTATCTATAACACTTACATTAAATGGATATACATTCTCACAATTAGATGCTTCGGAACAAAATATATTGATTGATACAGTAAATAGTGCATTTGCAACATTGTATAATGTTGATGTTAAAAATGTTTCAATAGTAGCCTTTGATGGGTCAATCATATTAGAAATTGAAATATTAAATGTGAAGTATATTTCAGCACAAAATGTATCACCTACTATTGCCAAAACTTCAATTGAAAATGCAATTAATTCGAATAATTTATTAAATTTAACTGCAGATATTTCTTCTTTGAATATAATTACTAGAATACAAGAACCAGAACCCGAGCCAGAACCCGAACCCGAACCTGAGCCAGAACCTGAGCCAGAACCCGAACCGGAGCCAGAACCTGAACCAGAACCCGAACCTGAGCCAGAACCCGAACCCGAACCGGAGCCAGAACCTGAGCCAGAACCCGAACCACAACCCGAACCAGAACCCGAACCCGAGCCAGAACCTGAACCCGAACCTGAACCGGAACCCGAACCAGAACCCGAACCGGAACCTGAACCCGAACCTGAAATACCAGATTACGCAGGATATAATACAATTGCTAGACCACCTACACAAGTTTCAGAAGTACAAAATGGTGAAGTTTTCGATCTTACGATTGAGAATCATCTTATTTGGAATGCAGAAACGGAAGATTATTATGATCATTTAACATTTACTATACCTGATAATTATAGGATTGATACTTTAACATTCAAATATTTTACATATGAAACAGATGGAACGGGAAATGATATTATATTATTTGTCCGCATACAAAATAATCCTGATTCAAATGGTTATGACGAAAATGTATCAGATATAGTTGTTCATAATTTTTCATCTACGGTACTAGATTCATTAAATGATATGAATATACTTAACACAAATGAATTTTTGGATGCAGGAACATACAGTATGTTAATTAATGTACCTTATCCCTCTGGATATTCAAATATATTTTATAAATTTTTAGGAGAAATGCGTGAATGGGAGCCAGAACCTGAACCCGAACCAGAACCAGAATCCGAACCAGAACCCGAACCAGAACCAGAACCCGAACCGGAGGGACCTCCAGAGCCAGAACCAGAACCAGAACTACCACCTGAACCCGAACCACAACCAGAGCCGGAACCCGAATCTGAACCTGAACCTGAACCGGAACCTGAACCAGAGAAACCTCCTGAACCCGAACCACAACCTGAACCAGAACCTGAACCAGAAGGGGATTTTTATGCAGATTATACGATAACAGCAGAGAATTTACCCAATGAAAATGAAGATGGTTTATATGAAATAGATAATAATACGGGTGAATTTTCTGGATTATTGAATTTCAAAATAAATTCTTCATTGAATACGAATCCTAATGAGATATCATCTTCTTGGAGACATATCTTACAATTTTCACCAACAAGACATAATAGTCTTATGAGTTCTGTATCAATACCTCCTGTTTATGAATGGGTTTTGGTAAGATATTTACCACCAGTTAATGTTGATGGATGGTTTAAAACAACTGATAATTTAGCAGGGACTCATGCCGCATATGGAATTGAGAATGATACTTCCAATGAATGGAATATTTATTATGCGGATATGTTGACATCAAATACTAGAATGAAAATAGAGACGGGAAATCAACAATATAGTGTAACGTTCCCCTACAGTTTGATTGAAAATGGAATAACTGGTGGTAATAATCCAGTACCAGTAACATTTAATGCAGTATTAGAAGGGACAGAAGTCGAAAACCATACTGCAGAGTGGTATCATAGAATTACTACATCTGGAGATCCAGTAATTCGAGCTAGAACACACAATAGTGGTGGTCCTTATGTTGACCATGCATTGTATTTTGAAGACGGCGTGAGTGGGAACTCCAATTCTAATTTATTTAGACAAGAAAATGGTGGCATTTACGTATATGTAGAAAGACTTGTAAGTGGAAATCAAGCTAATAATCCTAGATATTTAAGGTTGCAATTTAATCATGCTAAAGCAATTGAGGATGGTGCAACTTGGGAGAATGGTGAAGCTAAAATAAATATTTCAGAA
>Ga0163179_10000072_pt1 | contig 72991 bp, 53 predicted proteins | sample AtlANTMetagenome_FD_109643 | JGI IMG/M metagenome (GOLD analysis project Ga0163179, IMG submission 109643) | Marine eukaryotic phytoplankton communities from the Atlantic Ocean - Atlantic ANT 2 Metagenome | ecosystem: Environmental > Aquatic > Marine > Oceanic | place: North Atlantic Ocean...
AAGGTCAGCAGCCCGGCGAAGGTGAGCAACCTGGCGAGGGTTAGCAACCCGGCGAGGGCCAGCAGCCCGGCGAGGGTGAGCAGCCTGGCGAAGGGCAGCAGCCCGGCGAGGGTGAGCAACCTGGCGAAGGTCAGCAACCTGGCGAGGGCCAGCAGCCCGGCGAAGGTCAGCAACCTGGCGAGGGCCAGCAGCCCGGCGAGGGCGAGCAATCTGGCAGCGGACAATCTGAGTCAGGAGACGCCGCCGATCCGCAACTTGCCGAGCTGGCGGAACGGCAGGCTGAGATCGCGGAAGCTCTGGAGTCTCTGGCTGCTGGAGATATAGACCAGGCGTTACAGGCGGTGCAGGAACTACAGGCTGCGGAGGCTGCTGCGCTGGCAGAGGCAATTCAGAATCTACCCCAGCTCAGCGGGCAATCGGGACAGATGGCTCAAGCCTCCCAGCAGGCTCAGCAGGGAAGCGAGCAGGCGGCGCAGGCGGCGCAGGCGGGTGAGCAGGGACAGTCGCAGGCCGCTGCGCAGCAACATACGCAGGCTGCAGAGAATTTTGGAAATGCTGCTCAAGCCTTGGAGCAGGCAGCCCAGCAATTCTCCCAGCAGGCGCAGCAGGCTGCTGCCCAGCAACCGGGCCCGAACCAGCTTCCGGGTGCGGGTGAGGCCTTGGCGGAAGCCATGGAGGCAGCTGCCGAGGCGTCACAGGCTCAGAGTGCAGGTCAGCAGGCGGAGGCATCTCAACAGGCTGCGCAAGCCCTCTCCGAGGCGGCTCAGCAAGCGATGCAGGCCATGCAGGGGGGTCAGCAACCCGGTCAGCAACCTGGTCAGCAACCTGGTCAGCAACCCGGGCAGCCGGGTCAGCAGCCGGGTCAGCAGCCGCAGGAGGGACCCCAGACCGCCCAAGCGGACCCCGGTGTTCCGCCCGAGCTCGCAAAGCTGGGAGTAAGCGCCAAGGACTGGGAGAAACTCAAGGAAGTGCTTCGCTCCGATGTGGCGGGAGCTGGCGGTGGTGCAGTGCCTGAAGATTACCGAGGCCTGGTCAAGCGTTACTTCCAGCAGGTGGCAAAGGGGGATCGCTAGTTCTGAATGTTGAGACAGGTAATGAGAAGCGTGATCGTTAGAGTGCTGTTGGGAGCCTGCTTCCTCTCATGGGGAGTTGCTGCCCAGGACGTGCCGAAGACCGTCTTTTCCGAGTGGAAGGCCAAGGTTGATCCCTCGGTGGAACGTGGGTTGCAGTTTCTCGCCCGGGTGCAGGAGCGCAATGGAAGCTTTCCGGAGAACTACGGAACATCCACGGGAATGCCCTCGCTGGTAGGCATGGCCTTTCTTTCCAAGGGCCACATGCCGACGGAGGGGCCTTATGCGGCGAATATCAATCGTTGTATCGATTACGTTTTACGGCACCAGGAGCGGAACGGTCTTTTTGTCGCAGGGCATGCGGGGAGTGGTCCCATGTATGCTCATAATATCAGCACGTTGTTTATTTCAGAGGTTTCCGGGATGGTCGATCCAGAGCGTCAGAAGAGGATCAAGGAGGCCCTTCCGCGGGCCCTGCAGCTCATTTTGCGGGCTCAGCGCGTTCCGAAGTCATCCCGGCATCAGGGTGGATGGCGTTATCATCCGGGATCGAGGGACAGTGACACGTCCTGCAGCGGATGGGCGCTGATGGCTCTCCGTTCGGCCAAGCTGAACGGGGCGGCGGTGCCCGACCGGGCGATCGAGGATGCGGTGGCCTATCTCTACAGGCATTACGACGACCGTCTGGGCAGCTTTGGCTACTCGGATCGCACGAGTCACAAGGAATCGCTCACGGGGATGGGCCTGCTTTGTCTGGAGCTCTGCGGCGAGCACGGAAAGCCGGCTACCATCAAGGCCGGTGAGTTTGTTCTGCGTAATCACCGGCGCCTTTCCAATTACCAGTTCGAGTATTACGGGAACTACTACTCCGCACAGGGCATGTTCCAGTTGGGGGGCAAATACTGGGAAACCTACGCAAACTGGATGTATACGAACTACCTTCCCAAGCAAAAGGCGGATGGGTCGTGGTACAGCAGGGAAGCGGGTCGGGTTTATGGGACCGCTACGATGGTGCTCGCCTTTACCGTTCCGTACCGGCAGCTCCCGATCTATCAGCGGGATGAAACCGTAGACGAGGAGTAGGTGCGGTAACACGCGTCCCGCCCGGCTACGACAGCTCCTCTGGTCCTGCGGGCTACGGAGCCCCCGCGGAGCACGGTGTTTCCCGGTGTGTATCCGGGGTGGACGGCAGCTGCGATGTGGCCCTATTGGCCTTCGTTGGCAGCTACATCCTTCTTGGGTGCGTTCCTGTTGAGTTCGCCGATGATCCGGGCGGTGAGGTCCGTGGCCTCTCGAATGTAGATGAGAGCTGAAAGTTGGGAGCTGGTTTTACCACTCACTTCGAAGACGTAGTCAAAGCCATCCTCCTCGGCAATCTTCCGGGCAAGGGTCCGGACATCTTCGAGCAGTTGGTAGGTTCTTTTGACCATGCCTTCGTTTATGAGCCTGTTCTGTTCCTCCAGATACTTCTCATGCTCGCGTTTCAGAGAATCGCGCTCGAAGTTCTTGATCATGTAGTCGCGATAGAAGTCCTTCCGCTGTTCGTCGGTGAAGGTTGAATCCTCCACCTGTTCCTTGAGGTCCCTGAGTTCCACCGCGAGAAGTTTCAGGGTCTCCCGGCGGGAATCCTGCTGCAGTTTGGCACGGGCCTCGCTGACCCTGTTGCGCTCGGTGATGGTGAGATGGTAAGCCTCGAAGGCCTTTGCCACATCGAGGGTTGCGAACTTCGGTTTCCCGGCCCGGGCGGGAACGACCAGGAGAAGTGCGAAGACGGAAAGAACCCAGAAAGGAAGTGGCATTGTATTTCCAAGAAAAGTTATCTGTCTGCATATCAGAATGAAAGGGAAGGTGAAGGTGAAAGTCGGTCCGGGTAAAGTGCCACGCGTGAACGATCGGGTTCTTATTGTTGGTGGAGGGGTCATTGGCCTCAGCTGTGCCTATTTCCTGGCGCGGGCAGGGCGCAAAGTAGTGGTCCTGGAGAGGGAGGCCGCTGATGGGAATAACTGTTCGCGCGAAAATGCGGGGATGATCGTGCCGAGTCATTTCACGCCCTTGGCGGCGCCAGGTGTCGTGATGCAGGGGCTCAAGTGGTTGCTCAACCCGGAAAGCCCGTTTTACGTGAGACCGCGCCTGAGTCTGGATCTGGCCCGATGGGGACTGGCCTTCATGTTGCACTCCAATGCTCGGCACGTGGCTGCCAGTGTGAACCTCCTGCGGGATCTTCAGCTGGCGAGCCGGGACCTGTTTGGGGAGCTTGCGGAGGAGTTCGACTTTGGATTACAGAAACGAGGACTCCTGATGCTGTGTGAGACCTATAAGCTTCTGGAAGAGGAAGCAGAACTGGCTGAGCGCGGGAGGGAGCTTGGTCTGCGGGTGGAGGTGTGCGATCCAGAACGTCTGCAGGAATTGGATCCGGCGGTGGAAATGAGGGTGCGGGGAGGAATCTGGTATGAGCAGGACTGCCATCTGGAACCCGGAAGATTCCTGGAAGGCTTGAAGGCTGGAGCCGAAAAGAGGGGCGCACAATTTCGCTACCAGTGTGAAGTGGATGAGATCGGTGATGGGACAGTCCGGTTGCAAAGCGGGGAGGAGTTGGCTGGCAGTCACATTGTCGTGGCAGGGGGAGCCTGGACTCCTGCCCTGGCCCGTTCCTTCAAATTGCGCGTTCCGATGCAGGGGGGAAAAGGCTATTCGATGACCTTGCCCCGCCCCGGAGTCCTTCCAAATCTCTGTTCCCTGCTGGGGGAAGCCAGGGTGGCAATTACGCCCATGGGCGAGGCCCTGAGGGTCGCGGGGACCATGGAAATCTGTGGGAACGATCTTTCCGTCAAGGAGCGGAGAGTGCAGGGCATCATCAAGGCAGCCTGCCGTGTTTTTCCGGGGTTGACACCCGGAGAGTTCGCGGGAGTCAAACGCTGGGTGGGCCTGCGACCGTGCTCACCTGATGGCCTGCCCTATCTGGGGCCGGTACCGGGCAGGGAAAGGGTGATTGTGGCCAGTGGCCATGCGATGCTGGGTTTGAGCCTGGGACCGGTGACGGGAAAGCTGGTCACCGAAATCGTGACGGGAGCGCGGCCGCTGATCCCCTTGGATCAACTGGTGGTGGGGCGATTCTGACACGATCCTTTCCCGGGGTTTGACTCAAGCAGGGACTTGCGACAGATAGCCTCATGTCCGGAGTCCAGAATCTGCGCGTCATCGACTCGCATACGGCGGGGGAACCCACTCGGGTAGTGGTAGAGGGTGGGCCTGATCTGGGAGAGGGGTCGGTGGCGGAAAAGAGGGAGCGGCTGGCAGCGCAGCATGACTGGCTGCGTAGCGCGTGCGTGAATGAGCCACGGGGCTATGACGCGATGGTGGGGGCTCTCCTCTGTGAGCCAAGTGAACCGGGTTGCGTGGCGGGCGTGATCTTCTTCAATAACGTGGGGATGTTACAGGGCTGCGTTCACGGGACAATCGGGGTTGCTGTCACTTTGGCGTATATGGGGCGAATCCTCCCGGGTGTGCACCGCATCGAGACCCCGGTGGGCGTGGTTGAGGTGGACCTGCATGAACATGGACGGGTCTCGGTGGCTAATGTGGCGAGTTATCGTCACGCGCGGCAGGTGATGGTGGACGTGCCGGGGTGGGGCACGGTGAGCGGTGATGTCGCGTGGGGTGGAAATTGGTTTTTCCTGATCAAGGACCAGGGCCCGGGGGTGTCCGCTGGTAATATCGCGGAGCTCACGGACTTCACCTGGGCGGTCCGAAAGGCTCTTGCAAGGGACGGGATTACGGGTCGGGACGGAGGAGAGATCGATCACATCGAGGTCTTCGGGCCTCCGGCCGACCCGATGCTGGCCGACAGCCGGAATTTCGTGCTCTGTCCCGGAAGGGAGTATGACCGTTCTCCCTGCGGCACGGGAACAAGTGCCAAGCTGGCCTGTCTTCATGCCGATGGGGAGCTGCAGCCCGGTCAGACCTGGCGGCAGGCCAGCATCCTCAACACTGTGTTTGAGGGGGCCGTAGAACGTCTGGACGACGGGTCGGTGATTCCCCGGATCAGTGGGTCTGCCTGGGTGAACTCGGAGGCAACCCTCATTCTTGACCCGCAGGACCCGTTCCGTTTCGGGGTGGGAACAGCCTCGTGAGCGCTGGCTCGAGAGCGTAAACTTGACGAACAGGGAGGGGACCGGTTCTATCCCCGGTCATGCCGTTGCAAGTTGACTGGACCGGAGTCTTTCCGGCCGTGCCCACCCAGTTTCACGATGACTTCTCGCTGAACCTTCCTGGAACACAGGAGCATATTGACGCCCTCATCAAGGAAGGGGTGCATGGCCTTATCATGCTTGGCACGATTGGCGAGAACTGTTCCCTATCGCTGGAAGAGAAGGTCCGGGTGCTGGAAGCCGCGGTGGAGGTTGCCGCCGGTCGTGTTCCCGTGCTCAACGGAGTGGCGGAGTTTACGACCCAGAATGCCTGTGACACGGCGCAGGCGGCGGAGGCTGCCGGGGTCCATGGCCTGATGGTGATGCCGGGCATGGTGTACAATTCTGATGGACGGGAGACGGTCCATCATTTCCGTTCGGTTGCGGAGGCGACGAGCCTGCCGATCATGTGTTATAACAACCCCCCGGTCTACCGGGTGGATATTACGCCGGAGATGTTCGAGGAAATGGCTGATGTCGAGAACATCGTCTGTATCAAGGAGGCCTCGGGGGATGCCCGGAGGGTGACTGACCTCTTCAACGCGCTGGGTGATCGCTACCTGATTTTTGCGGGATTGGATGACGTGGCTCTCGAGAGCTTCATGCTGGGGTGCACGGGATGGATTTCTGGACTCGTGGATGCCTTTCCGCGTGAGAACCGTCTGCTCTGGGATGCTTTTCGGGCGGGTGATTATGCCCGGGCCCTCGAAGTGTATCGCTGGTATATGCCAATGTTGCACTTCGACAGCCATCCCAAGCTGGTCCAGTATATCAAGCTGACCTGCGCGACCCTGGGCTATGGAACGGAGACGGTGCGGGCACCGCGTCTGCCCCTCGTGGGCGAAGAGCGGGAGCGCATCCTCTCGATCGTGCAGCGGTGCGTCGAGACCCGGCCGGAATAGCGGGGGCTAGGCGGACTCGCTGGCGACCTGGTAGGCCAGACCGGCACCGACGAGATCGCTGATACCCATTCCGATGGATTTGAAGAGAGTGATTTCCTCTTCGTTCGCGCGAAGAGGTGCCGACTCGGAACACATTTCGGCGAGTTCGGCGACGACGTCCTCTTTTCTGAATACGCCTTCTGCAATGGGGACGAGGACTTCACCCGCCTCCTTGAAGCAGTTGGCATAGCTATCGGCGTAGACACGGGCCTTGAGGACGAGGGCGGTGTCGCACTCGCGCTTGTCGGCATGATGATTGCCAATGAAGTCCGTATGCGTGCCGGGGGTGACCCAGTCGCCGAGGACGAGGGGGTCGTGAGACGCGGTGGCGCTCACGATAATGTCGGCCTCGCCACAGGCCTGTTGGAGGTCGCCAGCCACCGAGACGGAGACGCCCTCGAGCTCGGAATCCATTTGAGCCGCGACCTGCTCGGCCTTGGAGGGCGTGCGTCCCCACACGAGGACGCGCTTGAGGGGGCGGACACTGGCATTTGCGCGGATGATATAGCTAGAGAGGTTGCCGGTGCCCAGGACGAGGAGGGTTTCGGAGTCCTCGCGGGCGAGGAGGCGGGTGGCCAGACCTGAAATCCCGGCTGTGCGCCAGAAGGTGACCGTGGTGCCGTCGACCAAGGCCAGTGGTTCCCCGTGGGCGCGGTCGAAGAGGAGGATCTTGGAGTAGAGGGACTTGTAGGGCTCGCTGGCACCGGGGAAGTAGGTGAAGGCCTTGACCCCGATGAGATTGGTGTTCCAAGAGGGCAGGACAGCGAAGGCATCATTGCTGCCGGAGTTTTCGTCCAGCAGGTAAACGTTGCGGGGAGGCATGGTGAACTCGCCGGAGAAGGTCTCCTGCAGGGCATCAATAAGGGCCGGGTAGCTGAGGGCGGAGTGGACTTCTTCGGGGCCGATGGTCTTCATGGAATACTTCCGCGGATTCTGAGCGCGGCATGAGCCTGCTATAGGGGATGCCCCGGGGGCGGTCAACCCACGTGCGGATTCACGACAATTTGCATTTGCGGGGACAGGGCCCGCGCTATTACCTCTCCGCCATGGATCTGCAAGGAAGATCATTTGTCGGGGCGTCTCGTGGCGCGGGAGGTGAGGGAGAATCAAGAGCCGTGAACCCTGTCTCGGGTGAGGAGCTTGACCCTCCCTACCAGGCGGAGAGCGAAGAGACGGTGGAAGAGGTCTGCCGCCTGGCGGCAGAATCTTTCGAGGAATACCGTGGGAAGAGCGGGAAGGAGAGGGCAGCTCTCTTGCGAGCGATCGCGGATGAGATCGACGGGGTCGAGGAGGGAATCGTGGCCCGGATGACGGCAGAGACAGCTCTGCCCGAAGGGCGGTGTCGCATGGAGAAAGGCCGGACGTGCTTCCAGTTGCGTCTCTTCGCGGATCTCGTGGAGGACGGGACCTGGGTGGATGCCCGTATAGATCACGCCGACCCGGATCGCGCGCCCGTTCCGAAACCTGACTGCAGGTCGATGTGGCGCCCGGTGGGGCCGGTGGTCGTTTTTTGTGCGAGCAATTTTCCGCTGGCTTACTCGGTCGCTGGCGGGGATACCGCGAGTGCCCTCGCGGCGGGATGCCCGGTCATCGTGAAGGCGCACAGCGCGCATCCGGGAACGGCTGAGATCGTGGGTGGCGCAGTACGGAGGGCGGTTGAGAAGTGTGGGATGCCGGACGGAATCTTCGCTCTGCTCTATGGAAGCGGAAAAACGATCGGACAGGCGCTGGTGAAGCATCCGGAGGTGAAGGCCGCAGGCTTCACTGGATCTCGGGCAGGAGGCCGAGCGCTCATGGACAGTGCGGCGGCCCGCCCGGAACCAATCCCGGTCTGGGCAGAGATGAGTGCGGTCAATCCGGTCTTTGTTCTGCCCGGAGCGATGAAGGAGCGCGGGATGGCCATCGCGGAGGGTTTCGTGGGATCCCTCACCCTGGGGGTAGGACAGTTCTGCACGAATCCAGGGCTGGTTGTTTCCGGGAGTGCGGGGCGTGGTGAGTTTGCGGGACAAGTTGCCGCGAAGGCAGCCGAAACCGCGCCTGCCACAATGTTGCACAAGGGGATCGCAGCGGCCTATCATGAGGCGGTGGGAGCGATGACCTCCAAGGATTCGGTGGAATCGCTCGCCGAGGTGGAGGCAGATGGCGGGAATAACCAGGCGGGAACGGCCGTCCTGGGAACCAGTGCGGGCGCTTTCCTCGCAGACCAGTCCATGGCCGACGAGATGTTCGGGCCCGCCACTCTCATGATCGAGGCGGGCGACGAGGAGGAAATGCTGGCAGTCGCAGAAAGTCTGGAGGGGCAGCTCACCGCTACGGTGCACGCCACGGACGAAGACCGCGCGTCTTTCTCCAGGCTGATCGCAGTTCTCGAGCGCAAGGCAGGCCGCCTGGTCTACAATGGCTACCCCACCGGCGTGGAAGTGTGTCACGCAATGGTGCATGGTGGCCCGGTTCCTGCTACTTCGGACGGGCGTTCCACCTCAGTGGGACCGCAGGCCATTACGCGTTTCACGAGGCTGGTGTGCTGGCAGGGTTTTCCCGATGACCTGCTCCCGGTCGAATTGCAGGAAGAAAATCCGCTTGGAATCGGACGGATCGTGGACGGCGAGCGTAGCTAGACTCTTGTTTCTGCGGCAGTCAGATTCGTCATGAAGATCAGGATAAAACGGCATCGGAAGGGGGTAAGCATGGTCCAGAACGGACTGGTTCTCTGCGAGCTTCCACGGGAGCCGGGGCCGGCGCACAGCGTCTGGGACGTGATGGCCTGTGCAGTGCGGCTCTTCGCTCCGGGGTCTCGCATGGCGATGTTGGGCTTTGCAGGGGGTGGGATGGTGGGATCCATGCGCGCGCTCGGTTGTGAGCAGGAGGTGCACGGTATCGACCTCTGGTCCGGGGGATTTGAGATTTTCCGGGAGGTGGCGACGGACTGGAGCGGGGCCGTGAACTTTGCCCATGAGGATGCAGCGGAGTGGTTACGCCGTGACCGGGTGCCCTTTGATGTCATTGTCGAGGATCTCTCGGTGCCCCTTCGGGACGATGTCGTGAAGCCCTCAATCTCCTGGATGGAACTGCCTGCACTGATCCGCAGGCGAGTCAAAAAGGGAGGGGTGGTCATCAACAACCTGTTGCCGACCCCTGGTATTTCCTGGGCCAACCAGATCGAAGCCTGCCGGGTGGGCCCGGGAGTAGAGGTTGGGTTCGAGAACTTTTTCAATCGTGTTCTGATTCAGGGAGAGCAGGTGGGAAATGCGCGGTCGTGTGGCCCACGATTACGTCAGTTGATGCGTGAGCTGGGCAGCGAGCTCTCTGACAGCCTTAAGATCCGTACGCTGTAGCACGGGGTCAGCAGGTGTCCTGGGCGAGATACACAGTGCTCTCGGCCTGGCAGTCCCGCAGCGGATTGTGGAAACTCACGATCGTGGTGTCGGTGTGGGGGAAGGTGCTCTTCAGGAGGTCTTCGAACTCGGCGTCGGGGGGATCGTCGGACCACATGGCGAAGATGCCCTGCGGCTTGAGAAAGGACTTCAGCTTCCTCAGGCCTGCTTCCGAGTAGAAGGACTGGTGCTGCTCGTGGATCAGGTTCCGGGGAGAGTGATCGATATCCAGAAGGATGGCATGGAAGCGGCGTCCGGGTTGCGAAGGGTCGAACCCCCCGGAGGCGGCGAGGGCAAAAAAGTCGCCCTGCACGAAGTGGCAGCGGGGATCCCCGCGCAGCTGGGCCCCCAGGGGAACGAGTTGTTGCTCGTGCCAGGAAATCACCTCGGGAAGCGCCTCTACCACGATGAGATCCGCGACCCGGTCGTCGGCGAGAGCGGCCTGTGCAGTGTATCCGAGCCCCAATCCTCCCACGGCCACGGACAGCTCCCCGGAGTCCCGGGGCAGGCGGTCGAGGGCCAGATCCGCGAGGGCAATTTCGACCGTGGTGAAGAGGCTGGACATGAGATAGCCGGACCCGAGGATGATTTCGTAGATCTCCAGGTTGTCGAGCGAGCGGAGACGGCGTCGGCGCAGGGTGAGGTCGCCGAGGGGTGTTTCCCGGAAATCCAGTTCTTCGTAGTCGAGGGGCATGTGAAAACGGACAGTGCGGGGCGTGACCAGCGCAGGCGAGCACGAACTCAGTGATCGCGGGGATTGCGCTGCGCGGTGAGGTCCCGGAGGATGCAGGCATGTTCGAGATACCCCCGGAGGGGCTTTCCTGTTTGCCCAGTCTTGCGCACTCCGCCGGAGAAATGATCGAGATCCCGCTGGGCGGTCTGGCGCTCTCGCTCCTTCCCATCCTGGTCGTCGGTTGGATCACGTGGCGCTGGGGAGGGCGCGTCGGGGTCCTTTCGGTGGCTACCGGGAGAATGGTCCTGCAGCTTTTGTTGATCGGCTACGTATTGAGTTTTCTGTTCGGGGTACACAGTCCCTGGGTCGCTCTCGGGGTGGTTGTGTTCATGATCGCGATTTCGTCCTGGATTGCGATCCGGACCGTTCAGGTGCGGCGCTGGGACTCCTACCTGGATGCCTTGCTTGCGATCGGGATCGGGGGGGGGCTCGTCTACCTGCTGGTTATTTTCGGGGTCATTGCGGTGGATCCTTGGTATGAGCCGAAATATGCGATCAGTCTCTCGGGTATGGTTTTCGCCAATGCCATGACCGCAGTGACCCTGAGCGCGGAGCGTTATGACGCGGAGAGGGAAGGCGGTCGCGAGGCGGAGTATGCCCGGAATACCGCCTGGAATGCGGCCCTCATACCCCAGGTCAATGCATTCCTCGCAGTCGGACTGGTAGCCCTGCCGGGGATCATGACCGGCCAGGTGCTGGCGGGAGCAGACCCGATGGACGCGGTGCGTTACCAGATCATGGTCATGGCCATGGTAATGGGTTCGGCGGGATTGGCGGTGGCCATTTTCCTGCAGCGCCGGGTGCGGGCCGAAGGCTTCGAGGGGCGGGGGTCCCAAGCAGCGCCCTGAGAAACGCTCCGGCGGATCCAGTCCGGAGCAGGAGATTTGCCTGCTCTCCTGGCGAATCCCGGCGCCGGAGCCCTCCGGGAGCCTAAAGCTCTTTCACTGTTTCACGTCCAGGTTCAGGCGGATGATCCTGGGTTTGGCATTGGGGGTCATCTTGAACTGAATGACAGCGGGAACCTTGGTCCCACTGGGGAGCGGCTTGTCGGAGAGGAAGGAGTTGCCCTTCCTGGTGAAGCGCATCCGGACGGGGCTGGTGCGCTTTCCGCAGATCATGGTGATGGATTGCCTGCCGGGAGGCGCTGGCTTTCCCTTTGAAGACAGAAAGGTGATCTGCACCCGGCGTTCCTTGGTGATGAGCAGCTCGGCATGCGGGTGAACCTCCAGGAGAACCTGGCCGCCATTGGGGCCTACCTTGGGGTGGTGGTGATCGTGTTTGTGTTTCTTGGCGTCTTCGTGAGCCTGTGCTGGCTGGAGAGACAGGAGAATGCCCAGGGTTGCCGGGAGGGCGGCCCCCTGGAGCAGGGCGTGGAGTCTTTTCATAATTCTCACTGAGTCTGGAGTCCTCCCGAGCATTACAGGATTCCGAACCAGTTGGACAGAGAATTAGGGGGTTCGTGGATAGGATCCCTTGTCCGGCGAGGGCACCGCTGAGGAATAGTCCCGGCCCGTTGAGCTCCCTGGCGCGAGAAGTTCCGGCCGGACACAGGCGTCCTCAGCCTCCACCGAGAGCGCGCACGAGACCGAGATGATCCCGGAGAAGGGCGTGGCGAAGAGCAAGCCTTTGCCGTTTTCCCTCCAGGTTGCGGCGTTCGCTTTCCAGAAGTTCGACCTGTGAGACGATGCCCTCCTTGAAGGTGTCGAGGGTGTTCTGACGGGCTTCCTCAAGAGCGGCCACCTCCTGCTCCGCGGTCTTTAGCTGAAGGCGGCGGCTGGTGAGATTCAGGTAGGAGCTCTCGACTTCCTGGAAAGCCTGCAGGGCAGCCCGGCGATAGAGGGCAGCGGCTTCGTTGGTTGCTGCGCGGCGGACCTTGACGGACGCGAGCCGGTTTGGGTCGTAGATCGGAATGTCGAGACGGGGACCGGCGGAAGTTGACCATTTCTGGAAGCCCGAGACCAGGGAGCCACCTGCGCCGCTGGCGCCAGCGCCCAGGGAGAGGGAGGGGAGCAACTGGAGGCGGGTTGATTCCTCCAGTTGAAAGGCCGAGCGGACCCGGGCTTCGGCGGCGAGGAGGTCGGGGCGCCTGCTCATGACGGCGGAGGTCTTACGCCCATGCAGGGAGGGTGTCTGCACCGAGGAGAGAGCGTGGGCGGTGTGGGCGAGCTGCTGGCCGCCGCAGAGGGTTTCCAACTGGATATGGGCCATGTTCCGGAGGCGGTCGAGATCGAGGAGTCCGCGCGAGAGGCGTTCCTGTTCCGCCTCCTGCCGGCGCAACTCGGTTTTTGAAATCAGTCCTGCCTGTTCGCGCTCGCGGAGAACCAGCACGATCATCTGGTTGGCGGCGGTGGAGTCTGCGACCAGGGACCGTTCCTCGTTCAAGCGGAGGATGCGGAAGTGGGCTCCCGCGACCTCGGTGGCCACGAGCAGGCGGCCGGCTTGGAGCTCCCAGAAGGCGGCCTGCTCGGCTTCGCGAGCTGATTTCGCCATGGCACCGATCCTGCCGAACAGGTCCATTTCCCACGACACCGCTGCCGAACTGGCCCACGGTTGAAGGTCCTTGGGCGAGAACGCGGTTGAGCGATCCTGCTCTCTGCCGGTGAGAAGTCCGGTCCCGAGAGTAATGGTGGGCCAGAATGCTGCGTTTGCCTGGCCGGTCTGGGCCCGGGCACGCTCGAGCCGGGTCCCGAGGACCCGGAGATCCGGATTACGGGAGAGGGCGGACTCGATGCGGGAGTTGAGATGGGCGTCGTGGAACGCTTTCCACCAGTCCTGCTGCAGGGCCGCATTTGCCCAGGCCGGTGCGTGCCTCCATTTCTCACTGCGTGGAAATTCCTCCCGCGGCTGAGAGCGGGGGCGATATTCCGCGCAGGAGACGAGGAGTGCGGGGAGAACCCCCAGCATGACAAGGCAGCGGATCACGGCTGGGTTGGATCTTCCGTGGTGGGTTCGGCCATGGCGACGTGGATGCCGGTGGCATTGACGAGAAAATTCTTTTCAGAGGACCCTTCCGCGATTTCTCCTACGACGACGAGGGAACTGAGCTCCCGAAGACCGCCGAGTCCTCGCAGCCCCGATTTCAGCGGTCTTCCCGCGGTGTCGACAAGCTGGACGGTGGCGATACTTGCAGCGATGACGTCGGGGTCGCTGCAGCACACGTCCCATGGCGTCTGGCACTCGTCCCCGGGAATGAGATCGCAGGATCTCATCCGGGCAGGGTCGCCAAGGGTGAGAAGAGCCCGCGATTTGATGAGGGGGCTCGAGTTCCCCATGATCTTTCCAGATACAACGACCTTGGTGCCGGGGGTCGGGTTCTTACGCGCCTCCGTGATGCTGACTGCATTTTGCGGAGGTTCGGCAAGAAGGAAGGAGGCGAGGGCGTGCTGTTCGGAGCCCGACCTGCTGCGGATGCTTCTGTCCGTATCGTCTTGCTGGCAGGAACTCAGGAGGAGGGCTGCCGGGAGGGCGAGAAGGAGGGAGCTTCGGTTCATCTTCATGTCTTCGGGAGGGAGGAGAAGGGTGAGTCTGATTCTATCAGAGAGGCAGGGGCTGGTTGAGGATCCAGGCGACGATCAGGATCTGGGGAGAGGAGAGGAGCGGGAGGGCGAGGGCAGTTTTCCAGGATCTGGTCGTCTCTCGCAGGGCAAGGACCTCCGTGTAGTCGGTAGCGGCACCAGCCATGAGGAAAGCGAATCCATTGCCGGGGGCCCCGGCGCGGGTGAGGAGGTCGGCAGCGAGCGGACTGGAGCCCTCTGAGCAGACCTCGACCACGGTTGCAGCGAGGAAGGTCAGGGCGAGGCCGGCCAGGGTGGGGCCAAACCAGTGGGCAAAGGAGGAAGGGTCGAAGACGCTGCGGAGAAGGGCGACGAGCACGACTCCGAAGAGAATCCAGCGTACGATCATGCGCGATTCCGAGAGCGCGCGCCTCGCATGTTTCCAGAAGAAGGCCGGGCACAGACGGGCGGATTTGAACCGGCTACGGGCGGTTGACCAGAACCGGAAGTCTGGAGGCAGCTCTGTCCGGTGGGGGTTGGGGGCCAGAACGCCGGTGCGCACGAGGAGGTCGGCGAGGAGGCCGGTAGCGATGCCGATGAGCGCGGAGAGAGCAATGATGACAAGGGTCCACTTCAGGCCGATGAGAGCGATGAGGATCAGGGTGGTGGAGAGGGAGTTCCAGGGGCTGGCGATGAGGAAGGCGAAGAGCTGGCCAATGGAGGCGCCGCGTTCGTAGAGTTTCATGCCGACCATCAGGATTCCGTGATTGCAGAGGTCGAGAAGGAGCCCGGCGCCGCAGGCCCGCAGAATGCCGGAGAAGCGGCCGCCCGGTCCGAGGATGGCGGTGATCAACTCGCGGGGAATCATGCCGACCATGCCGACGGCCACGACTCCGAAGAGGATGCCCCACCACATCTTGTTCACCATCTCGAAGGCTCCGTGGGTAAAGGAGCCAAGGCGGGATCCGGTGAGGGACGGGTGGAAAACCAAATGGACAGAATAGGCTGCGACCACCACGACCAGGCAGCACCAGAACAGCCAGTCGACCTTCCGTTTCGTATTGCAGCAGGAAGAGGGCGGCTCAGGGGCTGGCGGGGGGGAATCTGAGTTGGAGCAGCAGCTTTTCAAGGTTGGGTGGAGGTGGAGGAAGGGTTGAGAAGGGAAGCGATTTGAGGAGAGTTCCTCATGATCTGAGAGCAGCAGGGAGGGCAGGTTTCAGGCAGCGGAGAGCAGGGGGAAGTGGACCAAGGATACCCAGCGCAATGCTGGCGATGAGTCCGGTGAGAATGATTGGGGGAGTGAGCTCAATAGTGAAGGTCCCGAGTGAGAATGGGATGGTGAGATCGTGCAGCAGAAACTGGGCGAGGAGGAAGGCGAGGAGCGCACCGGTGAGGGTTGCGAGGAGAGATTCCTGGATCAGGGAGAGGAGCAGGGCCCGGCGGGTGTAACCGATGGACTGCAAGGTGGCCATTTCGCGGACACGGGAGGCGAAGGCGGCATAGAGGGTATTGAGCCCGCCGAAAACAGCGCCTGCTGCAACGAGGGTGGTGGTGATCCAGATCATGGCGCGGAGGGGAGAGTAGAAGTCGCTCAGTTTCTCGTAGTATTGGTCTTCCCGGATGGCGGAGAGCTCGAGGTCATTGCGCTGCAGGGTGAAGACCTGGACGTCTTCATATTCTGCCTCGTCGAGGCGAAGATAGATGGCGGACAAGGTGTTTCTCTGTGTCAGGGTAGCGAGGTCGTTGCGGTCGAACCACGCCTCGGACTCGAGGACTGTTCCAGGCGCCTCGAAGACCCCGGAAATGGTAAACTCGGTATTTCCGAAGGAGAGGCGTTTGCCGGGGGCGAGCGCATCGGCGGAAACGCCAAAGTGGCGGGCCATGAGGCGACCAACCATGACTTGGCCGGGGCGGGGAAATGTTCCTTTGAGGACACGTACGCGGGTGTGCACGAGGAGGGCTTTCTCGGTGACCCCACGCAGCAGGGACTGTTCTTTCTGGCCGGTCTCGAGAGTGAGAGGAGCCATGTAGACGATCTCGCCGGAGGCCGCAGTGCTTCCGAGAGGTCTGGCCAGGCCGGGAATTGCCGTGGCGGCAGCAGCCTCGGCATCGAGGTGGACTTCCGATCGCTCCACGCTCTCCTCGCTGCCTGCTCCCAGGAGAATCACGTTGCTCCGGGATCCGGAGGTCTGCAGGAGGCCTTCCATACCGTGGTTGAGGGCGCTGGCAGCAATGAGGAGAAGAATCACCAAGGCGCTGCCGCCCACCGCCTGGAGAAGGCGGCCCGGGTCACGGAAGAGATTCCGGATGGCGTAGGTGATGGGGAGCATTTCGGGAATGGATGAACGGAGAGGCGATCAGGCCGCGCTCAGGGAATGGACGAGGGGCTGACGGGAGGCGCGCCAGGCGGGGTAGAGGGAGGCGAGGAACCCCAGGAGGAGCGCAACGACCAGTCCCTTGAAGAGGACGAGCAGGCTTGGAGTAATGGCGAGGGTGAGGCCTTCATTGCCGAGTGTGTAGGACTGCCAGTGGAAGAAGAGGTAGGCGGTGAGGACCCCGAGGGCTCCACCCAGCAGGCCGAGGAGGAGCCCTTCGGCAGCAACGAGAGTGGCAATCCGGAGCCGGGAGAATCCGAGGGTTTGAAGGACCGCGGTCTCCTTGACGCGGCTGCGCACAATCAGGAGTACGGCATTGGCAATCAGCCCGAGGACGGCGGCCACCGCGCCCAGACCAAGCCAGCGGGTAAAACCGATGATTTCGATCATCTGCTTGGCTGTTTCCGCGAAAAAGGCCTTCTCGGGACGGGTGACCGTTGGTTGGGAATCGGCCCTAAAGGTGTCATCGATTCTCTGGGCGACCTGATTGAGAAGATCAGCGGAGGCCACCTTGACATTGAACTGGGTGACGGTTCCGAGGCCCACTCGCGAGGCTTGTTGCAGAAAGGGCAGGTGGACGTAGGCGACATTGTTGTCCTGGCTTTCTCCCGATTGGATGATGCCGGCGACGTGGACATTGATTCCGACGGCCTCGAACTTGTCGCCGGCCCGGAGGCCGCGGCGCTGGGCGAAGGTCTGGCCCACGAGAGCGGCGTCGGAGCGCCTGGACCATTCCTCGAAGGAGCCTGCGATGACGTTCAGGTCGGGATTGTAGTCGCGCAGGCTCTCGGCGGGAACGCCCCGGAAGGTGATGACATCGAGACTGGCGCCGCAGTTGTTGACCACGATCTGGATGGGGATTGCCTCCCGCACGCCCTCGATACGCCGGATTGTGGAGAGGTAGTGCTCCGGGAGGCGGGAGGTAGCGGGGCAGAAGCGGTTTTCCCGGTAGACGACGAGAGTGGTGTCGTCCGCACCGGCCCTCGTGACGCGTCCGAGCGAGTGTTGCATGGTTTCCACCGCGGTGAAGAGGAACATTCCGGCCGCCACCCCGGCCATGGTCAGCACGGATCGGAGGGGATAGCGGAAGATGTTCTTGAGAGCGAGTGAGAGCATTGGGTGAGTGCCTGTTTCAGGTGCCTGCGATGGCGGTTGTTAGCAGCTGGCGGGCAGAGGGCTGGGAGTGACGAGCTGGCCCTTTTCCAGATGGAGGGTGCGGTCAGCCACGGCGGCAGCCCTGGGATCGTGAGTGACCATCACGATGGTCTTGCCGTGGTCCCTCGAGAGGGAGCAGAGGAGGTCGAGCACGGAGGCTGCCGACTCGGCATCGAGATCGCCGGTGGGCTCGTCCGCGACGAGCAGTCCCGGGTCATGGACAATGGCGCGGGCGATGGCCACGCGTTGTTCCTGGCCGCCGGAGAGTTCGGAGGGCCGATGGTGAGAGCGATCGGAAAGTCCGACGAGATCAAGGGCGGCGGTAACGCGGCTTCGGCGTCCGGCCCGGGTGAGAGATTGGAGGAGAAGAGGCAGTTCAACGTTCTCGTAAGCGGAGAGAATGGGGACGAGGTGGTAAAGCTGAAAGATGTATCCAACGTGTCGGGAGCGCCACCGGGTGAGCTGGGACCGTGAGAGGGAGCCGAGGTCCTGTCCATCGATGATCAGCTCGCCATTACTGGGACGGTCGATCCCCGCAATCATGTTGAGGAGGGTGGTCTTTCCGGAGCCAGAGGGGCCCATGAGGGCGAGAAACTCACCCTGTGGAACCTCGAGACTGAGATGGTCCAGAGGCGTGATGAGGTTGGGCCCCTTCCTGAAGGACTTGGTGAGATTGCGCAACTGAATGGAGGCGGACATGGTAGAGGGAGCTGAGCTGGTCAGGATGGATCGGAGACCTTGACCCGCTGGGCCTTCTTGAGCTTGTGATGAGGAGGAAGGATGACGTGGTCACCGGGGTAGAGCCCTTCGAGAACGTGGAGGTGTTGTTCACGCTCTTCGACTCCCAGTTTCAGAGTGCGAGGCTGGGCCCGGCCGTCCTCGACCACCCAGACCCGGGCGGAGTTCTGCGCGCGATGAAACATGGCCTCGACAGGAGCAAAGAGAGCGAGTCGCTGCGAGCTTCCGGTGGGGGCAGTTCCGGTTCCAGATTCTGGTTCCCGGGTCGGGTAGAACTCGGCGCGGACAAGCATCTCGGGACGCAGCCGGTCGTCAGGGTTGAGGATGCGAACCTTGGCCTGGAGGGTGTTGCGCTGGAGGTCGGCTTCACCCATGATGCGAGTGACCTCTCCATCAAAAGTAATATCGGTCAGGAGGTCGGTGGAGAGGGCGACTACCTGTCCCACCTTGAGAGAGGCGGCCTCGCTGAGGGGAACGTCAATGCGTGCCTGCAGCTTTTCAGGCTGGTAGAGCTCGACGATGGTGGCGCTTTTGGGGTCATCTCCCTGCAACATTCGTTTTTTGCCCGGGGTCGCGTGGAGATGGAGGACAATCCCATCGATTGGCGCCCTGATGACTGTGCGCTCGAGGGCTAGCTTCTTGCGCGCCAGCTCGGTCTGAGCCCTGAGGATTTTCGCATTCATGGCCAGACGCTCGAGCTCAACCTTGTTGATCTCGGCCAGCACTTCGGACCATTGGGCATTGGCTTCCTCAATCAGTGCTTCCTGAGCCTCGACCTGAAGCTGGGCCTTGCGCACCTCCTGAGCGGAGACCGATCCGGGCCTTACGGAGGACAGCCGGTTGGCGGTGTCCTGTAATTCGGCCAGCCGGGCCTTCTCTGCAGCGACCCGTTGTTGCACCGCATGCATCTTGGCGTTGAGGACAGGAAGCTGTGAGCAGTGGGCCACCTTGGTTGCGTCCAAAGCTGCAACGGCGCGGGTCGCTTCTTCTACATCCAGCTTGGCGTCTTCCTCGATGAGAGTAGCGATAATGTCATTGCCCCGAACCCTTTGTCCCTCGAGGACGAGAACTTCCTTGACGACGCCGCTCACCAGGGCGGGCACATGGATGATGTAGGGATCGGGTTCGATCCAGCCCGAGGACTGGAAGAGGAGGGTTCCACGGTCGGTCGGGGTGGAGGGAATCCCCTGTGGAGTCTTGCTCGAGGAGAGGTCTTCTCCTTTCTGGAGGCCGGTGCGGAGCATGAGGACGGGAGCGGTGCGGACTTCGGCCGCGGGCAGGAGGCGGGCGCCGAACATCAGTCCGAAGAGTGCGCCGAAGGCGAGGAGTAATCCGAGTGGGAGAAGTGCCGTCGGGATTTTTCGTTTCCCGGAGGGAGATCCGTCCGGGTCGGGGTTCTGCAGGGAAGTGAGTTTTTCGAGAGTCATGGCTTGGGGCCGCGGTTGGAGGAAGGAGAGACCGCCGGTCTCTTGAGCGTCCGTCCGCAGGGCAATCCTGCGGCGGCCGGCGGATTGGCCGGTTCAGAAAAGGTGGTCGCGCATGGCACGACCGACTGGGCCGCTCATCAAAGTCGCAGAATCTGACTGCGCGAATGGGCCGGGACCGTTCCAAGCGGCGGAGATCCACGGATGGATCTGGCCTGAGCGGAGATGGACGGGAGCAAAAACTGGTCCTGGAAACCTCCCAGGAGGGGCTCCGAGCTCTCACCGGGCTGCTTGGCTGCAAAGATATGAGGGGCCCAAGTGAAGTCTCCGGGATCGAGGGACAGAATGACAATGCAGTCTGAGCAGGGGATGGCCGCGGTTGACGATTCGAGGGGGCAGCATTCGCACTCGGAAACCTGTGCAGCCTGCTCTTCCGGGCAGCAGGCTCCGTTGAGAACGAGGTTCTCCTTACATTCGCAGAAGGCGAAGGCAGGAATCCGCAGCGCGATGAGAAGGATCATCGCGACCGTGAATCCGGAGCCTGTAATGCGGCGAAACACGTCGAAGAGGCTAGCACTCAAGGGCAGGATGTCAAGCAGCCGGCTTGTTCGTGGGAGGCAGGTGATGATCTTTTTTGCGTGGGAAGAATTTTGGGGTCCCCAGCCAGGAGCGACGGATTTCGTGTCCGTATCGGGGCTTATGTCGGTAAGCGGTGATCCGCTGGATGCATCTTCGTGTGGCAAGCATGCTTTGCACATGGGGATGCCCCGGGTTGCAGGGTCGAGTGCAGCCGATGGCACGGCAAGGGTCACATGGAACCCCTTGATTCGTCCCGGTCGTGCGGGCTGTGGTGAAAGCGTCTGGAGAATTCGCGGATTACCGTTCACTCTGTGCAGGCAAATTCAATCCTGATCCCAGAATTCGATGCCTGCTTCCCGATGGAACTCTTTGCAAATGGTGCCTGAGGCCATTTGCCTGACGTGCCTCCTCACCCTCATCTCGTGCGATACCGGCAGGAAAGAAAATGGAGCGAAGGGAGGAGGTGGAAAGGCAGGGCCAGAAGCGCCTGCGCTGATCAGTGATGAAGGTCGTGCCTATATCTGGAATGCAGAAAACCGGGCTAACGCACTGAAGGAGCACGGGTTTTCGCGGATGGCAGCAGCTTTCTCGGGTTATGATGTCGAGGGACTGGTTCAGTTTTTCTCTCCTGGCTGCAAGGGTTCCCTTCCGGACAGGAACAGGGGAAGAGCCTTTCGTGCGGGACATCTGGCGGTGCGCGATGAGGTGCCTGGCGACCCGGCTGCTGAAGTGGGGCGGTATCAGGTTGCCAACTGGTTCATTGGCCGGGTGCGAGAACTCGCGAAGCCTGGACAGGGTGAACTTAAGGTCAGGACGCACGTAATTACTCTTTCTCCAGTCAGGCAGGAGAACCCGGAGGGAGCGTGGGAGGGAACAGGCAAGTTCGAGGTGTTTGCCGAGCAGGGAAGTGGAGAGCGGGGTGAGTTGGTGTTTTTCTTTGAGTTCCGAGTGGAAGCCTTGAATCAGGAGCGGTTCGCGAAGCCGGGTTGGATCGAGTTCATCAAGGTAACGCGTGTGTTGCTGGGAACGGTTGAGGATCCTCTCATGCGTGAGGTTTCCGTTGAGCGCGGCATCCGCAATGCCCTCTTCTGGGACAACTGGAAGATGCCCCGTGAGCGGCGTGGAATGAATTCAGGGGGAGTGTATCTCTGTGATTTCAACAATGACGGGCGGCACGACGTATTTGTGACGGACATACGCGGGTCACGTTTCTTCGTGGGTGAGCCGGGAGGCATGCTACGGGATGCGACGAGCGCGCTGGGGATACGGGGACAACTGGGAGGTGGTTTTGCAGCCTTTGTAGATCTGGATGGCGACGGATGGGAGGATCTCATTCACGGCATTGCCCACCATCCTGAGGGTTACCGCTTGTACCGTAACCTGAACGGGCGTTTCTTCCAGGACATCACGGAACGTACAAACCTTCCGTCGTTCTTCCTTGGAATGAACCCATTGGAAGCCGGGAGAAAACCCCGTGGGCAGGTCCTTGAGGAGGTTCAGGTCAAGCCCACCGGTCTGGCGCTGGCGGACTACGACCTGGATGGCAGGGTGGACCTTTATGTTACGCGGGGTGCGGGTGGCAGTTTCAAGTCTGGATCGTGGATTGACGGCAAGTCCGGAAAAGTCGCCAACAACCAATTGCTCCGCAACCTGGGAGGGTGGCAGTTTGAGGACGTTACCAACGGGAGCCCACTTGACGGGGGGACGCGCTCGACAAGTAATGCGGTTTGGTTTCACGCCAACGATGACCTTCGACCGGACCTCTACGTGATCGATGAGTTTGGAGACGGACTCCTGCTGGTGAACGGGAAAGGGGGAGGCTTCGAAGGGGTAGATTTGAATGACCGGCCAACCGACTTTGGTTCCATGGGAATGACTGCAGGTGACATCAACAATGACGGTCATTCCGACCTTTATATCGCCGAGATGTACTCCAAGGCCGGTCAGCGGGTGATGGAGAACATCCTGCCGGGAGAATATGGCAATGATGTGGTGCGCAAGCTCAAGCGCCTAGTGGACGGGAGCCAGTTGTATCTTGGACAGGGCGGGGGAGAATTCAACGGGGTAGGGATTTCCATGGGAGTACATGCGGTGGGTTGGGCCTGGGGACCCTGTCTGGCCGATCTCAACAACGATGGATGGCTGGATCTCTATGCTACCGCCGGATTCATCAGCCAGGAGCGAGGGAAACCCGATGGATGAAGTTGCCTGTGGCAGGTTGTCGTGTCGCAACCTTTTGACCGTGCTGCCACTGCGGACTGTCCGGGTGAGCCCGATCCCTCCCTCGGTGAGTTCTGGGTGAAGGATCCCTTCCAGATCAACTGGGAGAACAACTTGAGCAGCTACGAGCGCAACCGTGCCTTCCTGAACGTAGGCGGAAAGCATTTCCTAGAGATCAGCCACCTCACCTCGGCAGACAGCGATGGGGACGCGCGGGCCTGTGTCGCTGCTGACCTGGATGGAGATGGCCGCGAGGAACTGATCGTACGTCAGAGTGGGGGAGGAGGACTCCTTATCTACGAGAACCGTTTTCCAGCCGGAAACTGGCTGGAGGTTGTCCTCCAGGGAAAAGAGAGTAATCGCCATGGGATCGGGGCGCGCCTGACTGCCGAGCTGGATGGTCGGCAGATCGTGCGAGATCAGTTTCCCGTGAATTCCTATCGCTCGCAGGCGAGCAATCGCGTCCACTTCGGCCTCGGCCCTGCAAAACAGGTGAAACGGCTCACAATCCGCTGGCCTTCCGGCAAGGTCCAGATCTTGAGTGATCTCGAGGGAGGGAGGTCCCATATAATCAAGGAAAGTGACTGATTTTGGAGGGATGTATCAAGGAAGACACCCTTTTGCATTGACCCTCAGTGGGCTACCCCCGAGCCTACGGAACACGCTCTTGTGTAGACTCACAAAGAAAGCCCAATGATCAAGGTAATCGCGCTCTCCTCGGCCGTGTTCACGACTTCAGTCCTGTCTGCGTCATCGGCTCTTGTTAATCGTTACAGCTTCGGGGATGCCGGTGGCCAAGCGGGATCTGTCGTCACCGACTCCGTTAGTGGCGCCAACGGGGTCGTGGTAGGAGACGGGGGGTTGTTTTCGGGAGGTTCTCTCTCTCTCCCCGGCGGTGGCGGAAACTCCACGGCGGCCTATGTCGATCTACCCAATGGGATTCTCTCGGCACACAGTCAGGTTACCGTTGAAGCCTGGTATACCCAGCAAGGTCTGCAGGGGTGGTCCCGGGTCTGGGACTTTGGTTCGAGTATAGGTGGTGAAGTTCCGGGATCCGGGGGTGGCGGTCAGGGTCAGGATTACTTCATGTGGGCGAACAACCGTGGGACAAACATCGGCCAGCAGCGCATGGAGATCCGCAACCTGGATGCCGGAACGCTGGGAGGCGGTACTGGCCCTGTTGATGGCGATACCGAGCCCGTTGACGCAAACCTAGCGTCCTCGCTCGGCACTCAGTATCATGTAGCGGTTGCCTGGGACGGGATCGCAAATACGGTCTCGGTCTACAGGGATGGACAGTCAATCGGGAGCAGGGCGGTCACCTTTGGTCCTCAGGACATGAACGACGTCAACAACTGGCTGGGTCGTTCCAACTGGACCAATGACGCCTATTTCCAAGGGGACTTTGATGAGTTTCGTGTCTGGAACAACGTGTTCGACGACAGCATGGCGGCCGCATCCTTCGCTGCAGGGCCCGATTCTGTGATTCCCGAGCCGTCTGCAATCGGACTGGCAGGTATCTCGGGTCTTCTTCTTCTCCGGCGCAGGCGCCGGTAGTCCCCCGGAGAGTTTGCTTTCCAGCACCCGTCCGGTTTGCTCGGGCGGGTGTTTTTTCATGCCAAGGGGCTGGTTGTTACATGAAATAGTGCAGCGAAGAAGATCCCAGCGCCTTATTCAGCCATGAAACCGAACTCCTCCAAGATCCGAGGCCTCTCTTCCTGCCTGGTGCTTGTGGCGGTGTTCTTCCTGGGTAGCTGCGAGAAGTCCGGTGAACATAATGAGGAAGTGAAGCTGGCGGAGAGCCGCAGAGCGTCTCCGGCGCCCGGGAGTATTGAAGCGCGCCCGTTTTCGCACCGGGTGGCGCGAATGGAGGGCGAACCACTCTTTGATGCACTCGGGGCGGAGAGGACCGGGATAGACTTCGGGCCTTACTGGGAGGACCCTGCGAGTGTCCTGAAGGAATTCATTTTTCTGAATCCATCAGGTGGACTCTGCACGGGAGACTACGACGGTGACGGACTGGTGGATCTGTATATCACTAGTCCCTCAGGCGGGAACCGGCTCTACCGGAACCAAGGAGAGTTCCGGTTTGAAGACGTCACTGAGAGGACTGGCGTGGCAGATCCGGATTTCTGGGGGACAGGCGCCAGCTTTGTCGATATCGACAACGATGGTGATCTCGATCTTTACGCCTGTGGCTACACGCGGCCCAACAAGATGTTTATCAATGACGGTGCCGGCCAGTTTACGGACCGGGCGGGCGAACTGGGCCTCGATTTCAATGGCGGCAGCATGATGATGAGTTTCGCCGACATCGACAATGACGGAGATCTCGACGGTTACCTGGTCACCACGGCGGTGGCGCCCCCGCCGGGGACAAAATTCCAAGTCGATTTCGTCAAGCGGCAGAGCGATGGGAAGGAGGTGCCGGTGGTGGTGCCGGAGTTGCGGGAGTACTGGGAAATCCTGATCAAGCCAGGGGACAAGGCCCAGCGTGTCGAATCGGGTCAGTATGATCACCTTTTCCGTAATGAGGGAGGTAAGTTTGTGGACGTTTCCAGGCAGGCGGGAATTGAAGGGGCCTATTTCACCCTTTCTGCAACATGGCTCGACTATGATGCGGACGGGGATGCCGATCTTTACGTCTCCAATGATTTTACAGGACCGGACATGCTCTACCGCAACCGCGGAGACGGCACATTCGAAAATGTCATCCGTGAATCTGTTCCGCACACTCCGTGGTTTTCAATGGGAAGCGATGTGGGCGATCTGAACAATGATGGACTCCTGGATCTCTTCGCAACGGATATGTCAGCCACTTCTCATTATCGGGAGAAGATAATGATGGGAAACATGGATGACATGGGCTGGTTTCTTGAGTGGGCGCAGCCTCGCCAGTACATGCGCAATGCGGTCCTGATCAACGCGGGAACGGGACGTTTTCGTGAGAGTGCATTCCTCTCGGGGTTGGCCAGCACGGACTGGAGCTGGACGCCACGGATCGAGGATTTTGATCAGGATGGCCGGGCGGATGTTTTCGTGACGAATGGTGTGATGCGCGACAACATGAACAGTGATCTCTCGATGTTCTCGGAAAGGAACTTCAAGCCCGGCTCCCCGGAATACACCCGGTTCTGGCTGGAGAAGCCACTGCGCAGGGAGCACAACCTCGCTTTCAGGAATGAAGGCGACCTCAGGTTCAAGTCCGTGGGTCCAAAGTGGGGATTAGAACACCTCGGGGTGAGTTTCGGAGCGGCAAGTGCCGATTTTGATGGGGATGGCGATCCGGACCTGGTGGTCAGCAACGTGGGGGAACCGGTGACCCTTTATCGTAACGGAGTGGCCGGCAGCAACCGGCTGGCTGTCAAGTTGACCGGGAGGTCGAGCAACCAGAACGGCCTTGGCGCGACCATCTGGTTGACCTCGTCGGCAGGAACGCAGACGCGTTTTGTCACGGCGGCCCGGGGCTGGCTGTCCGCAAGCGACACCACTGTCAATTTCGGACTGGGAGATGACGAAAATGTCGAGAAGCTGGAAATCCTCTGGCCGGGAGGAACCCGGCAGGTCTTCACGGACCTTCAGGTGAACCAGCATTACACCATCACGGAACCAGTTGGTCAGCCAGCACCCGGACAGCAGGCGAAACCTCCGCCCCTCTTTTCCCCATCGTCCCATCTCGCCGGGGCCGTTCATCGGGAAGAACCCTTTGATGACTTTTCCCGCCAGCCTCTCCTCCCCAACAAATTGTCCCAGTTGGGTCCCTGCACGGCTTGGGGAGATGTGGATGGGGATGGCGATGTGGACCTGTTCCTTGGTGGAGCCCATCAAGCGGCCGGGCAAATTCACCTCAATCAAGGTGACGGCTCGTTTTCCCGGCGCGAGCCTGCGGCCCTTGTAGCCGATGCCGGGGCCGAGGACATGGGAGCTCTTTTCTTCGATGCGGATAGCGACGGGGACCTCGATCTCTACGTGGCAAGCGGGGGGGGCGAAAAGGAACCCGGGCACGAGAGCTATCTTGACCGTCTGTATCTCAACGATGGCCGGGGGGATTTCACGCCGGCAGGCGAGGGAGTCCTGCCCGGGAACCGTACGAGTTCGGGACCCGTGGCGGCTGCTGATGTTGACCGGGACGGGGATCTCGACCTCTTTGTTGGCGGGCGCGTTGTTCCCGGGCAGTGGCCACTCGCTCCGCCGAGTCGTCTTCTGATCAACTCAGGAGGTCGCTTCGCTCTGGCGAGCGAAGAACAGTTTGCAGTGGGGGAAGCCGCTGGCATGGTAACCGGTGCGCTCTGGTCCGATGCCGACGGAGATGGGTGGAGCGACCTCTTTCTCACGGTTGAATGGGGCCCGGTACGTTATTTGCGAAACGAGGGTGGTAAGCTCGTCGATCGTACCGGGGAAGCGCATCTTGGAAGGTTTCTTGGCTGGTGGAATGGAATTGCGGGTGGAGATATCGATGGTGATGGCGACGTGGACTATCTGGTCACCAACAACGGGCTAAACTCGAAGTACAAGGCCAGTTCGGAACTTCCAGAATTACTCTACTACGGAGATCTCGACGGGACGGGGAAGGCTCACATAGTCGAAGCGAAGTGTGATTCGGAGGGCCGGCTTCTTCCGCGCCGGGGCTTTAGTTGCTCACGCAACGCCATGCCGTTTCTCGATTCGAAGATGAAGACCTTTCACAACTTTGCCAGTGCGGCGCTTGGCGAACTGTATACGGACCTTCGCCTGTCGAGATCCCTGCGCTTGGAAGCCAATACTCTGGAAAGCGGGATACTGATCAACAACGGCCGGGCTGTCTTCGAATGGCGGGCCTTGCCCCGGATTGTTCAAATCGCCCCCTCCTTCGGAGTTGTCATTGAGGATCTTGATGCAGATGGAGACCTTGATGCGGTTCTGGCGCAGAATTCCTTCAGTCCACAGCGGGAGACCGGGAACATGGATGGCGGGCTGGGGCAATTGCTACTGAATGATGGCACCGGCTGGTTTACCGCGGTGGACCCGGCTGCGAGTGGTGTGGAGGTGCCGTGGGACGCCAAGAGTCTCTCGATGGCGGACCTCGACAGCGATGGCAGGCCGGACCTCGTGTTTGGAATCAATGACGGTGCCGTCATGACGTTCAAGCGAATGGGTGGTTCCAAGGCATTACGGATACGCCTTGAGGGGGGACCGGGGAACCCTGCTGCCCTTGGGGCCAGGGTCAAGATAGGAAGGCAAATCCGTGAAGTGGGAGCGGGCGGAGGCTATTCAGCACAATCCGAGGGCACGCTCTACTTTGTCAGACCGGACGCGGACTGTAACGCCTTGGTCCGCTGGCCTGATGGATCGACTTCCGAGTTTCCGGTAGGGGCCGGGCTTGATGAACTCACCCTGAAGAAGCCATGACGGTAGCCACAAGACTCCCTCTGGGATCATCAGTCCGGGTGGGATAAGATCTGCCCAACCCAAGTACGCTCCGGCACGAGCAGGGTAATTCGGAGGGCAGAGGCGGTGACATGAAGAGCAATGCCTTGACAGGGCACGATGTTTTGATATTTCCAGAATAATGGAATTAACGGAAGCGACAGGTGCTCTCGCGGCCCTGGCCCAGCCCTCCCGGCTGGCGGTTTTCCGTTTGCTGGTATCCTCCGGGCCCCTTTGCGCGGGAGATCTCGCGGTAGAGCTGGCATTACCCAAGCCGACTCTGTCGTTCCACCTGAAGGAACTGACGAGAGCCGGTCTGATAGGCGCGGAGAGAGATGGCCGGGTGATATACTACGGAGTCAGTGCGCAGGGTTTCCGGGAGCTCATGGAGTTTCTTACCGAAGACTGTTGCCAGGGGAAACCGGAGCTGTGCTTCCCCGAAGGCAGAAGGCGTGCGCCGGCCCGGTCCATTTGCTGATCAAGTGTAGAAAAGACCATGAGCATACGTATTGGTATCAACGGGTTTGGAAGGATGGGACGGCTGGGCCTGCGGGCGGGCTGGGACAATGAAGATCTTGAAATCGTTCACGTCAATGAGTTGAAGGGAGGGTGCAAGCTGGCAGCGCATCTCCTTGAGTTTGACACTGTGCATGGGCGCTGGGATCGCGGCATCGAGGCGGGAGATGACTGGTTTTCGGTGGAGGGACGGAAGGTGAGTTTTTCGGAGGAAGCTCTTCCTGGTGCGGTCGACTGGGCTGCCCATGGGGTAGACGTGGTGGTGGAAAGCTCGGGGGCGTTCCGGACGAGAGAGGTGCTGCAGCCGTATTTCAAGGGCGGAGTGCGCAAGGTGGTGGTGGCGGCTCCCGTGGAGGAGGCGCTCAATATTGTGATGGGCTGTAACGACGGGCTCTACGACCCAGCCGAACATGACCTCGTGACCGCGGCATCGTGCACGACGAACTGTATCGCGCCGGTGGTTAAGGTGATTCAGGAGAAGATCGGAATCGTGCACGGCCTGATCACCACCCTGCACGATGTCACCAACACGCAGGTGGTGGTTGACGCTCCACACAAGGACTTCCGGCGGGCGCGTTCGGCTCTCAATTCATTGATTCCCACCACCACGGGTTCAGCCACTGCAATCACGATGATTTATCCTGAGCTCCTGGGTAAGCTGAACGGATTGGCAGTCCGTGTGCCTCTCCTGAATGCGAGCCTGACTGATTGTGTCTTCGAGTTGACGCGTGACACCTCGGTAGACGAGGTGAACGGCATGTTGCGAGCTGCCTCGGCTGGGGAGTTGAAGGGAATCCTCGGCTTCGAGGAGAAGCCCCTGGTTTCGGCAGACTTCGTGAATGATGTCCGCTCGGGAATCGTGGATGGACCGGCTACCATGGTGAACGATGGACGACAACTCAAGGTTCTGGTCTGGTACGACAATGAGCAGGGCTACGCTCACCGCCTGATGGAACTGGCGGCCAAGGTTGCCCGTTCGCTTTCGTAGAGGAGCGTGGCCGGAGCCTCTCGAGAATGGACCTGCGGAACTACACGATTGTCACGGCGTCCTATTGGGGGTTTACCCTCACCGATGGGGCCTTACGCATGCTGGTCCTGCTCTATTTCCATGGTCTGGGCTATTCGCCGGTGCAGTTGGCCTTCCTGTTCCTGCTGTATGAATTGTGCGGGGTGGTGACCAACCTCGTGGGCGGCTGGATCGGGTCCCGGATGGGCCTGAAGATCACGCTGTTCGCTGGGTTGGCGATCCAGATTGCCGCTCTGCTTGCTCTATCCCTGGTGCAGCCGAACTGGCTAACGGTCTTCTCCGTGGCGTATGTCATGGGAGCGCAGGCCCTCTCGGGCATTGCCAAGGATCTGACCAAGATGAGTTCCAAGAGCGCGGTCAAGCTCCTGGTGCCTGGCGGGAGTGGAGGTCAGGAGGGGGCGGGGAAACTGCTCTTCCGGTGGGTTGCGGTTCTCACCGGGTCGAAGAACGCGCTGAAAGGTGTGGGTTTTCTGCTTGGAGGCCTGCTACTTGGTGAGCTGGGGTTTGTGGTAGCGCTCTGGACCATGGCGGGAGCGCTGGCGCTTGTCCTCACGGTTGGTGTCATCTGCCTGAGGGAGGATCTTGGGAAATCAAAGGAGAAGGTGAAGTTCACCCAGCTCTTTTCCAAGAGCCGGGAGATCAATGTGCTTTCGCTGGCCCGATTCTTTCTCTTCGGGTCGCGGGATATATGGTTCGTGGTTGGTCTTCCGGTCTTCCTGAAGGAATCGCTGGGTTGGAGCTTTGCGGGAGTCGGGGCCTTCATGGCGGCCTGGGTGATTGGATATGGTCTTGTCCAGACGGTTGTGCCCGGCCTGATCCGGAGGAGCGGGGCGGTGGCGGGAGCGCGGGTGGCGTTGACGTGGGGAGTGCTGCTGGCTCTGGTCACGACGCTGATTGCCCTGGCGGTGGTATCAGAGTTTCAGGTGGTTGTGTTTGTATTGGGAGGATTGGCCGTTTTCGCAGCTGTGTTTGCTGTGAACTCAGCGGTGCATTCCTACCTGATCCTGGAGTATACCGATGCCGATAAGGTCGCCCTGAACGTGGGGTTCTATTACATGGCGAATGCCGGCGGACGTCTCGTTGGAACGCTTCTTTCCGGGGTATTGTATCTCTTGGCGGGTCTGGGAGGCTGCCTCTGGGCAAGTGCGGGATTTGTGCTTGTGGCGGTGGGGCTGACATCACTTCTCCCCCGGCGCGAGTCGGTGAATGTGGACCGTGAGCCCTCTCCGACAGGGTGAAGCGTTGCAGCGTAGCCCCCGGACGAGGTAGCACCATAGCGGCGGTGCGGGCATTTTCGTGAGGCTTCTTCAGCAGGCCGGATTCCCGAGGCCGGGTCTGAAGCGAGAAAATCAGGTGCTCCGGCAAGGATTCGAGGGCATTTTGTCTGGAGGGCGATTGGACCGAGAATATTGGGGGAGCTTTGAATTCTGGGTGGTGAAAGGAAAAGATCTCTGCTAGGTATGCTGGCAAGTCTTCCACACCGCGTATTCCATGAAGCTTAAAGCTCTGATTCCGTTTGCCGTTTTGGCATGTGCCTCTGCGTTCGCTGGTCGTATCTGGGTCCCCCAGAACGCTCTGTATCTCCGAACGGATGGCCTGACCGCTCGCGATGGCTCCGATGATTTTACCGGCGTGATTCCCACGAACGACGTGACCGATCCCGCGTATGGGACGGCCGCAACCGTTGCAGGTGGTGCGGGGGGCGTGCTCAGTCCGCACATCGATGTGGATCGCGAACCGGGCAATGCGCCGGTGGATCTCACCGGGGACGATTTCGATCTGGCCTTTACCTTCCAGTTCTTCGATGCGGACGGTCAGTTTGGATTCACGGAAAATTTCGACGACCGGGTGCAGATTAATATTCTCCCGGTTGCCAGCAACACGGACCTCTCGCCGCGCGGGGCGCCCGGTCCCCAGCACCGGGACCTCAATTTCGAAGTCCGGACCAGCCCAAACTATGATTTCAGTGGGTCAGCTGGCGGAGGCTGGTTCCACGCCGAGGTGATCTTCGTGGAAGACGGCGGTAACGCTGGAGCGGCCGCGAATATCGGGTTCGGCTTCAATGCGTCCGCGGGAGGCGCTTTCGGGGCAGGAGGAGGGGGCAATCCCGCTGACTACGGTGGTATTGGGTTTATGCCTGAAAATGGCACCAATGGTGGTGAGGCATTTTTTGATCTCGACCCGGTTACGGGGGAGTCCTGGGGTTCACTGCTTGTTCCGGAGCCTAGTTCGCTGCTCCTCAGCCTGGGAGGTCTTGGCCTTCTGTTCCGGCGCCGCCGGTAAGCGAGCGGGTTGAACATCCGCATCTGGAGAGCTGCTCTGCCTGCCTCCCGGCGGAATCCCTCAGCAGCTGCAGTTCGGGCCTGAGGGGATGATGGTGATTCTTCCCGGAAAGTAGCCAGGCAAGACCCCATGCTTGATGTCGTCTGTGCGCTGATCCTTCGGGAGGAGAGTGTTCTTCTCTGCCAGCGAGCGGAAGGAAAACATCTGGCCGGATGGTGGGAGTTCCCTGGTGGGAAAGTGGAAGAAGGAGAAGAGCCGGCAGATGCCCTCCGAAGAGAGATCGAGGAAGAACTTGCGTGCCTGATTAAGCTCGTTGAGGAGCCGGCTCTCCCGCCTGTGGTGCACGTCTACCCTGATCTCTCTCTTCGCCTGCAGGGGTTCAGGAGCTGCCTGGCGATACACTCGCCGGAGCCCCGGGCTCTGGAACATGCTGCGATTGAGTGGGTGCCCCTTGGGCAGGTCGAGGAGTTTGCGCTTGCCGCCGCAGACCGGAAACTCTGGCACGCTGTGAGAAGCATTGTAGAGGGGTAGGCTTTCCGGGCGGAATTGGGCCGGAAGGGGACAGTTGTTTCAAAACCGTGTTCGATCCCGGCCCTGATAACCGGTCACCTGGTCTGCATCGTCCACAGCGAGGGCTGCTCCGGTCTACCTCCCGTCCGTTAGCCGTTCGGCCAAGCTGGAAGGCAGGCCAGCTTCCAGGATTTTCCGCTGGGTGGTATCACGATCGTAGTCGACCCGGCGGTAGTGGATCAGGCCCTCGGCGAGGTCGTAGATGACGTAGCAGGCCCGCGGATCGCTATCCCGGGGTTGTCCCACCGAGCCGATATTGATGAAGTATTTCAGACCTTCCTCGACCTCGACCAGCTCCGCGGCTACCTCGCGGACGCGGGAACCTCGTACAAACACCCGGGGCACATGGGTGTGCCCGTGGAAACAGACGTGGGTGAACTGGTAGGAGAAGTTCGACATGGCGTCGAACTTGTTGGTGACGTAGTTCCACGCCTGGGGCTGATCAAGGGTAGAGTGCACGGCCGTGAAGTTGTGCACCTGCCGAACCATCCGGAGTGAGCGGAGCCACTCCTGCTGGTTTCCGGTGAGCTGTTCCCGCGTCCACTCCAAAGCGGTGGCGGCCGTGGGATTCATGGTGTCCAGTGAGTGGTCGCCACCGGCGTCTTGGTCGTGGTTTCCTTTTACGACAGGACACGCCATGGCCCTGACCCGCTCGAGACACTCCGCGGGATTGGCATTGTAGCCTACGATATCGCCGAGGCACACCCACTCGCTGCAGCCCTGGGAGGTAGCGTCTTCGAGGACGGCCTCCAGTGCTTCCAGATTGGCGTGTATGTCTCCAAAGAGAGCGATTCGCATGGCTCAGCCCCGCAGCGGCGGGAGAGAAGGAATAGAAACGGCCCGAAAGCCTGTCGAGTGAAAGGTTCAGCGATTACGAGGCTCCTGAACCCTGCGGCCAACGTTCTTGCTCCTCAGGTGCAGGAGATAATCATCGCGAGGCCGGTTCATCCAGAGATTGCGCCAAGTGCGCGTCCGGGGTTTCCCGGTCAGGGGATGGGTTCCAAAGGGCTGTTTCGTGAAGGGGTTTCGTTCAAAGACATGCTCCGGGGGGTAAAGCAGGGGGTTGAGGTGGCGGGGAACCTCAAATTCCTCGCAGAGCTGGGTGAGGGTTTCCGAGACCCCGTCCATGGGAAAGCCTTCGACCTGGCGAAACCAGTAGTCGGGGAGATGAGCGGCCGCCCGGACCCGGCTCCCAAAGATATCCTCCAGCCCGTAACCGGCCTCACCCGCCCACGATTGAAGAGCGAAAAAGACGGTTTGGGTAGTTGGTTTCCGATGCTGCTCGCCCCCGGTCCAAATCGCGTGAATAGCCTTCCAGGCTTCCGCCTTGCGCGCGGGAATCCGGCTGAGGCAGTAGGCATGAAAGCGCTGGAGCCTGGGGACGCCGCTCTCGGCGTAGCCGCGGGCGAAGCATTCTTCCGCTCGCTCGAGATTCTGGGGGCGGTGACTACTGCTGAGAGCGCTTCCGAGGAGGTGGTAGAGTCGCCAGTCCCGGGGATTCTGTTCCACTCCCTGCTCGAGAAAGGCGATGCCCTTTTCGAAAAACTCCTTTTGCCTGAGCCGGCGTCGGCCTTCGGTCACGCCCGGCTTGTCGGAGTAGTCGGCATACGCGTTACTGTAAAGGTGCCAACTCCCAATCTCCCAGTAGTAGCGCACGCGGGGCTGGAGCGCCACGATGGTCCTGTAGGTTTGCTCGAGCTCGTACCAGTCCTGTTGCTCCCAGTGGGTGTGGGCCTGAATATTGAGCATGGCGGCGACCAGGGGGCGGAGACCGCCCAGCGCGATTGCGAGACTGGTTTGTCCGAGTTCTTCCCGGGTATCGAGTGAAATGGGTGGGGGAAGAAGGTTGCGTTCCTGCATGCTCTCCACGAAGTGGTCGTCGAGGGGGCGGCGGGCGAAGCCAACCACCACGATCGCAAGAAGGACGACAGACAGGTTTCGGGCAAGTTTCACAGCATTGCTTCAGGAGTTGCCGGCGGGCGCACGTCCCTAGATCTCCTTGGAGTTGAAGATGAACCAGCTGAGGACGACGTAGAGGCCGACGTAGAGGCTGGTGGAGAGGGCGAGACCTCCAAGCACGTCCGGCGGGAATACCTGCCCCGCCACGACCTCATCGACTATCTTGAACGGGCGGTAGTCGGGAAAGGCGACAAAGATCGCATTGGTGGACAATTCCCCGATGCCGCCTTCCTCCATGCCCGTGGTTCCGCGCCAGTGGTCGAGTCCGTCTGCAATGAAGTTGCCGATGAAGTAGCAGAGCGTGGAAATCACCACCGTGAAGAGGGTGCTGGAGGAAAAGGTGGAAACCAGGAGAGCGAGAGCCGCGATGATGGCGGCTTCAAAGAAGATGACCAGAACAGCGGCCTGAAGATCCCAGGTGACCCCCTGACTGAGAAGCTCCCCCCTTGCTTCGTCCCGTTCCGCGGCGGTGAACTGCCCCTGCTCGACCAGGATGGCGGCCACCTGATCGAATTCGGCAAGGATGTTCTGCATGCGGTACCACAGGACTGCATCGAGGAGGAGCGTCATGACAGCCAGCCCTGCGAGAACGAGGAGGAGCACTCCGCAGAGTTTGCCCAGAAGGTAGTCGAGGCGGGGGACGGGCTTGGCGAGAATGGTGTAGAGGGTGCGATCCTCCATGTCCCGGGGAATGAGGAGGGCGGTGGCCACGATGCCGATGATGATAGCAAAGAGCTTCATGGTGCCCATGAGGGGAGCCTTCAGGAGGCGGAGTTCTTCACCGCCTACTCCCTCTGGACCGGCAGTGTGGGGCAGCTTGAAGACGTTCACGCCGAGCCAGATAAGGACGAAGACGAGCAGGAAATAGAAGATCTTCATGCGCATCAGGTGCGTGAAGGTATTGCCCGTGATGATCCAGATCCTGCTGAAGGAAAACAGGGGGGTGGAAGAGGGACGGCGGCTCATGAGGACGGTTCCTTGCTTGCGGGTTCCTGTTCTCCACGAGGATCCACGGAGTCACGCTGGATGGTTTCGCGCAGGAAGAGCCGTTCAAGGGTTGTGCGGGGGTGGCCGCTCCGGACCAGTTCGACATCCTCTTCCCTGTGAGCGAGGTCATGAATCCTGTCGAGAAGCCCGGGAGTGGCGTTACGCAGGATGATTTCGGTCTGGTCCTCGATGGCGATGAGATCCTCAAGGCGGCCTTCCTTCACCAGAGCGCCCCGGTGGATAATCCCGACCCGGTCACACACCTCCTGGACCTGCTCGAGGAGATGGGAGCAGAGAAAGACGGTGAATCCTCTCTTCTTGAGCTTGAGAATCAGGTCGCGAATCTGGCGGGAGCCGATGGGGTCCACTCCGGCGGTCGGTTCGTCGAGGATGAGGAGCCGGGGGTCCTGGACAAGGGCCTGAGCCAGTCCGATGCGCTGGAGCATGCCCTTGGAGTAGCCGCCGAGACGCCTTTTGCCGGCATCCTGCAGCCCGACGAGCTCAAGAAGTTCGAGGATTCGCTTGCGGAGGGCGGCTCCCTTCATGCCGCAGAGCCTGCCGTAGAACCGGATCGTTTCCTCCCCGCTGAGGTGCTTGTAAAAGTAGGGGTTCTCGGGAAGAAAGCCGACATCCTGGCGGGAGTCGACCTTGCTGGAGTCGCGGCCGAAGATGGAGCAGGTGCCCGAAGTCGGGCTCACGAGGCCGAGGAGGGCCTTCATTGTGGTCGACTTCCCTGAGCCATTCGGGCCGATCAGACCGTAGATCTCGCCAGATGCGATCTCGAAGGAAACATTGTCCACGGCCCGCACTATTCCCCCCGCGGGGGGCGGAATGTCGTCCGGAGCGTCCGGAGCCGGAGACTCACGTAACAAGTCCCCGGAAGCAGGCTCCTTCGTGGAGGATCCCCGGAAGTCCTTCACCAGATTTTTGACCTGGACGGCAGGCGTCTCGCTCATCCCCTGCACAGCATACCTTTCCGTTTTGAGGTGGCAACGGCTTTTGGGCAGGAGGCGTTGATTCCCTCCGGGCGGTGAGCAGGTTGAGGATTCTTCCCGCCCTAAAGGGTCCGGGGCGGGAATCTACTCCTCGATCCGCAGGCGGAGATAGCGGGCTTTTCCCGCTTCGACCGGCTGTGAGTCACGCACGGTGAGCGTGATGGTGCCATTCCCGTTGTCGGTTTCCAGAACAGGCACGGTGGTGGGACTCCAGGAGAGGAGGTCGCTGCTGACCTCGGGTATCACGGTAGCGCCCAGGAGGTCGCTTCGCAGCTGGCAGGTGAGAGTCAGGTAGTCGGAATCGTTGACCCGTCCCATGGACACGATGTTCAGTTCGTGCGCCGGGGCGGCGCCGAGGTCGTAGCCCTGGGCGTAAAGCATGAAGTTACTGAGGCCGCCGGGACCGGGGACGAGGGACGGGTCGGTGACAAGGGGATCTGTTCCTGCCAGTGGTCCGTAGAACTTGCGGGTCCAGAGCTGGTAGGACCACTCATCTCCCAGAGCCGGTGCGCCATCGTTGAGATGGGAGGCCCGCCAGCGGGAGCCTTCGTCGAGGGCCCCCTCAGGCGTGCCGAGAGGGTCAATCAGGACGAGGCTGGGACCGCTGCCGTCGGTGCTCACGGGCCAGGGAGCTTCGTCCTGATAGGGAAAGCTGAAAATTTTCCTGTTGTCCGCATCCTGGAGGGCGAGGCGTTCCCCCTTGTTGGAGAGGCTGGTGCCGTTTTGGAACTCGCCGATGATGGCGGGCGCGACGGTGTTTCCGTAGCGGGCCAGAAAAGCCTGTCGATTGTTGACGAGCAGAATCTGCTGGCCGGCCGGGAGGGAGGTTCCAATTGGGAACTGGAAGTCGATACCCTTGTCGAAGTGGCAGAGGCTGAGATCGATTGTGTCCTCGCTCACATTCCGTAGTTCGATGAACTCGAACTCGTTGTCGGAGTCGGCAAGAGCCACCTCGGCCCCGGTGGCCGGGTCCGTAGGATGGTAGTGGATTTCGGTGATCCTGAGATTTTCGAAGGAGGCCGGCGTGCCGATCTGGTAGAGGAGGTCGAGCAGAGCGGACCAGGTTCCGTCGCCCCTCCGGGTGCGGGCCTTGATCCGTGTGGTCTGGTCGATGGCGATACGTTCGTTGTAGGGCGTTGCGGAGGAGGAAACCGTTCCTCCTGTTTCCCCGGTTTCTCCCTCGAGGAGGGCCTGAATCAGGAAGTCACTGCTGCTGAGGCTCCGGTTCAACCCGTGAATGGCCAGGACGTTCTCGCCGGGAACCAGAAGGCCAAGGGCATCGGGCAGCTCGAAGCTCTCATAGTTCAGTGCGTTCCGGTCGCTGTTACTGGAAGAGGCTGCCGAGTTCCACCCTGTAAAGTTGGCGTTGGAGGACGCGACTCTGCTACCATTCAGGTAGGCCGCAAAGCCATCGTCGTAGCGCATGCGGAGAACAAGGGAATTGAGTCGGTCGATGCCAGCCTGGTCGGAAATCGTGAATTTGTAGCGGATATAAGTGGACGGGTTCTCCTCGTACATGTCCGTGAGCTCGGTCCTGATCAACGCAGCGTAGCTTGTGGCGCTGGTGGGAAAACGCTCGTAGCCGACCCCGTTGGGCCCGCTGATCCAGTCGTCTATGTTCGTGGGGTCCGCCTGCATGCGCCACGTGGTGCCGATGGCCGCATTGCTGGTGGCGGTGGGGACGTGCGCCTGCACCGGGTGCCCGCTGGTTACGAGGGAGACTGTGTCCTGTTCGTTGGGAACGCGGGGGTCCACGCCATTGGTGGTGAAGTATACCGTCGTTCCCGGGGTGGTCGTCGAGAGGGACAGCGCGACCGGACCTGGATAGCGCGTCTCTGTCAGGGAAGGCACGGGTGCGACCACATTGGGATAGAGGTTTACCGCTCGGAACTGATCGAGAACGGTGGGCGTGCGGTTGACGAGAAACTGGCTTCTGACCCAGTTGACTGCAGGAACCCACTGCGAATTCCTCGTGTAGGCGAAGCGGCGGGGAATGCCGGTGTAGCTGTCCAGACCCCAGCGCGCGGACTCGCCGACCACCGGCGAGTAGACGGTGTCGACGAGGGAATTCCACTTGTCCTGCAGGTGCGGGGTGGTCAGGGCCCCCTTGTTAAACATATGCTTGTGCAGGCGGTCGGCGAAGCGGAGCTGGAATTCAGGGTGGCGGCGGAGGGCGTCATAGACGATGCCGGGTGAGTTTGGATTGTCGACGCGGCTGAAGTCATTGAGCCAGGAGCGGGTATTTGGAGAGCCCGTTGCGGAATTGCGTGAAAAGGGGATGCCCATCGACATCTCGGCATCCCAGGAGTAAAAGATGAAGGGCTCTTCGCCATTCCGGGTCTTCCTGGCGACATACCAGTTCTTGTCGTCGGTAAAGGTCAGGATTTCCTGGCCGTTGCGGTAGGCCGGAGCCAGCCAGTCCTCATCGCTGGACCAGATGCGGTGGATGAGGGCATCTGAAAAATTGTCGATATCGATGAAGCGCTGGATGGCGGTGTAATCGGAATCGGAGCGGATCCCTGCTACGACCATGCTCATCAGTTCATTCCAGGCAGCAGAGTTGCCGTCCTCTGCTTCCGCACCGTGCTTGATGACATCCCAGTCCTCTGCCTTGCCCCCGTGGTGATCGGCATTGAAGTCGGCATAGGGGCATTCCTGCAGTTCGTAGATGCCCCAGTAGTCCCCGTTGAGGAACAGGCTGACCATGCGGCCGTAGGGAGAAGGTTGTCCCATGTCGTGCTGGAGGCGGTGAAGAAACTCGTTGCGGATGAAGCTGGCATTGTTCCAGTCGGCGCGGAAAGTCCAGGCATCGTGACCACCGCCGCGGAGGAGGAGGTGTTTGAAGCTGTCTACCGGGGACCCGGGGAAGAGGTGGTGTTCGAGGCGCGAGGACCCGTAGTCCGAGCGGAAGTAGATGCGAAAATTCTTCTTGGGGTGTTCCCGGGAGTTGCCGCCATGGATGCGGACTCCTGCTGGTTCATGGGTGGAGTCGCCGGGATTTGCGGGATTGAAGTATTCAAAATGGACCTCCCGTTCGCTAGTGCGCCCGGTAAGCCAGTAGCGGGTGTGGATGCCATTGCCTCCGAGAATGTCACCAGGGTTGAAGGAAAGAGAGACGACGGGCAGCTCCCTGAGCGCGGGCTGAATTTCGTCGCGGTAGTCGGTTGAGTTGACCACCGAGCCGAGCATATTGGGCTGCTGAATGATGTCCGCAGTGTAGAGGAAACTCTTGGCGTCCACGTTGGTGGGAACGAGGCCATCCTTGTAGGCGATGGCACGGAGAACGGTGGTGGAACTTATGGCAACGGGCCCGGTGTAGATTTGCCCCGACGCGGGTGTGGGTTCCCGTCCGTTCGTTGTGTAGCGAATGGTCGCACCCGGGGTGGCGCTGCTGATGGTCACGGAGATGGGCTCATCGTAGAACCCTCGCTGGTGGGAGAAGTTGGTGTCCGCCACGAATCCAGTCAGGGCGGGACCGTTAGCCGAGGCCGGGGTCGGGGGGAAGAGGTATCCGGGAGTCCCCTCGCTGCCGGGGCCGAAGCCGATGTCGCGCTTGAGAGAAGGAAATGCCGGAGCGAACTCGTCGATGACAGTGCCACTGGGGTCGCAGAGGGCGAGGTAATCACCCTCTGAACCGAGGGAGAAATTGGTGTGAAGCTGTTGCCCGAGAGCAGCACGATCCTTTCCCGAGGCAAAGACCACGAGGTAGGCGTTGGACCCTAGGAATTGTCCACCCGGGAAAGTCCACTTGCCGGGGAGGGAGGGGTCATCGGTAAGGCTGTATCCTCCGAGATTGAGCTGGGGTCCGGGGTTGTAGATCTCGATCCAGTCGGAAGAGTCCCCATCGACGTCATCGAGAGTCGTTTTGTTGTTGGCGACGAGCTCATTGATCCTCGGATTTCCCTGTGCGCTCAAAGGCGTGAAGGAGGCCGCGAGGGCGAGGGCAATGACCCAGGGAGAGAGGGTGGTTGCCCTTTGTGCCTGACCGGTGAGCGGTCTGGGGCAGGTCACAAGGGGAGGAATCATTAAGGGCGACCAAAAGCCTACCATGGGGATGTCATGGTGCAAGCGACCTCAGCTGCTGATTTTTTGGGTTTTATACCCAATTTGGCTTAGTTGCGGTGAGGTGGGAACGTCGGTCCCCGGAATGCGGTCAGGCGCGGGGGTGGAATTGCTTGTAAACCTTTCTCAGGCCCTGGTCATCCACATGAGTGTAAATCTGGGTGGTTGCGATGTCGGCATGACCGAGGAGTTCCTGGATGACGCGGAGATCCGCCCCGTTCTGGAGGAGGTGCGTGGCGAAGGAGTGGCGAAGGAGGTGCGGATAGATGTTTTGCTCAATGCCCGCCTGCCGAGCGCGTTCCTTGACGATTTTCCGGACACGGTCGGGGCCGAGTGGTCCACCACGCACCGAGAGGAAGATTTCCGAGGAGGTGTGCGGCTTGACGAGCTTCGGTCGCTCGTTGGCGAGGTAGGTTTCGAGTGCCCCCCGTGCCCGTGCGCCTACTGGGACGATGCGGGTCTTGTTCCCCTTGCCGGTGACCCTCAGGAAGCCGTCCTCGAGGTCGAGGCTCTCCAGGCGGATGGAACAGATTTCGGCCAGGCGAAGGCCAGATGAATAGAAGAGCTCAAGGATGGCGAGGTCGCGGCGGCCAAGGGGCTGGGCGGCATCGATGGAATCGAGGAGTTTTTCGACCTCGACGACGTGCAGGGTCTCGGGGAGGAGACTTCCGGTGCGCGGGGAGAGAAGCGGTTCAGCGGGGTCCGCCTCGATCAGGTTCCGCGAGGTGAGGAAGCGGAAGAAGATTTTCAGGTGGACGACTGAGATCCGCAGGGAGGAGGCCTCGCGTCCCTTCTTCAAGTGTGCGAGGAAGGCGGAGAGGTCATCCACTCCGAGGTCTCGCCATTCAGCGAAATTCTTCTTCCGGGCCCAGAGCAGGAGAGTCTCGAGCGATTGCCGGACCGAGAGCTGGTAGGCGTCGGAGAGGCCGCGTTCGGTGGCGAGATAGAGAATGAACGTGTCGATTTGAGGAGCCAACAGGCATGATCTTAGCAGATCCGGATAAAATGGTTAATTCGTTATTGTCTGCATCGCAGGATTGCAGGAGGGACACCGGGCTGCGGGGTGGGTGGCTGCGGTGGAAGAGAGGCCTGTCCGACAACTGTTGATCTTTAGGGGGATCGGCGGTAGAGATCCCGCCGGCGCGAGACGTAGAATGCCCAAAATCTTCATAAAAACCTACGGGTGACAGATGAACGAACGTGATTCCGAGCAGGTTGCCCGGATGTTCGTGGAGGGAGGTTATACCCTCACCCTTGAGGAGCAGGAGGCCGATGCCATCCTGGTAAACACCTGTTCGGTGCGCGATCAGGCTGAGCAGAAGGCGCTGGGGAAGATGGGGATGATGGGGAAGCACCGCGAGCGGCGTGGCCACGTGGTCTACGGGTTCATGGGCTGCATGGCGCAGAGCAGGGGAGAGGAGTTGTTCGAGCGAATCCCCCACCTGGACCTGGTGGTAGGCACCCAGAAGTATCACAGGGTTTTTGGATACGTGGATGGAATCCTGCGGAAACGGCTTGAGGGGAGAATGGATGAGGTTGGTTCGGAAATGGAGAGCGTCAGGGTCGAGGACGCCACCGCTGACTGGGAGCAGGGTGGCGCACGAGGGGAGGCCGTGCTGGATACCGGAGAGGAGGAGGGGAGCCAGAATACCATTCGTGATCATGTTGCGGAGGAGCGGCAGCCCACGGCGTTCGTCTCGATCATGCAGGGCTGCAACATGCGCTGCAGCTTCTGCATTGTCCCCGATACAAGGGGAAAAGAGCGCGGTCGGCCGATTCCTGACGTGGTGGAGGAAGTGCGGCGCCTGGCGGATTCGGGAACGAAGGAGGTGACCCTCCTGGGACAGATCGTGAACCTGTACGGACGCACGGAGTTTCCGAAGGTAGAGGGGAAATCTCCCTTCGTGCAGTTGCTAGAGGCGGTGCACGAGGTGGATGGGATTGAGCGTATTCGGTTCACCTCGCCTCATCCGATCGGCTATCGCGATGACCTTGTGGCCGCCTTCACCTACCTGCCCAAGCTCTGTTCTCATATTCACTTTCCGATGCAGAGTGGCAGCGACCGCATCCTCAAGGCGATGCGGCGTCCCTACAGGAACGAGAAGTTCATATCGATTTGTGAGAAGATGAAGGCAGCCCGCCCGGACCTTGCGATCACGACGGACATCATCGTGGGTTTCCCAACGGAGACCGAGGAGGACTTTCAGGCAACGGTCGACTGCGTGCAGCGCCTTCAGTTTGATAACAGCTTCATCTTTCGGTATTCGAAGCGGAAGAATACCCCGGCTGCCGAAATGGACGGGCAGTTGCCGGAGCGGGTGAAGGAGGAGCGAAACCAGGAGTTGCTGCGCATCCAGGGAGAGATTGCCCTGAGCAGGAACGCGGCTCTCATTGCTACGCGGCAGGAAGTTCTGTGTACGGGGCCGAGCAAGACCAACAAGCTACGGCTCAGCGGCCGAACGCCCCAGAACAAGATCGTGATTTTTGATGGCGATGCGAAACGCCTGAGAGGTGAAATCTTCGAGGTTGAGATCGAGGATTCCACCGGATTCACCCTGTTCGGCACTGCCGCGCTGGGGGAGAGCAGGGTGGAAAATCCGGCCTGAAGAGGCTGTTGGGGTGGCATAATGGGTGGAATTCCCTCCTTTGCCCTTTACCTGCCACCGGTGCTGGCGTAGCTAGCGCCCACGAAAATGGGCCCGCATCCCTATGAATCCATTCCCCTCGATCTTGCGGGCTATGCATTGGCTGGCTACCTTCTGGTGGCGCATGGGTTGATGTGGTGGAAGGCAGAGGCCTGCAAGCAGTGGCTGATCAGGCTTCCGCGACACCGGATGGCCGGGGTCTACACCTTGGCGGTGGGGATGGGATGGTTCTGGTTGCTCATCGCACCGGATGGGAAAGGACTCATCTCGTCCCTGGCCATGGATATCGGGGAGTTCAATGCAGTGAAGCCGTGGCTGCGAATTCTGGTGCCCGCTGCCTTCCTTGGAATGGTCTTGTATGTAAAAGAGTTTCTCTTTGTGCGGGCGCTCGGAGTGCTGGCCCTGATGGTGAGCAGTCCCCTTCTCGAGGCCTCCTTCAACAAGGATCCGGGCACCCGGTTGCTGATCCCGATCTTCAGCTACATTCTCCTGACAAAGGGCCTGTTCTGGGTGGGCATGCCCTATACTTTCCGCGACCTGGCGACCTGGGCCACGGCGGACGACAGGCGCTGGCGTGTTCTGACCCTCGTTGGACTGGGCTACGGGGTGGCCACCCTGGTCTGTGCCATATTCCTCTGGCCCGGGCATTAACCGGCGATCATGTGGAGGGGGTTGAAGGGGTTGGCTCCTCGTCGCATGGAAGAAGTGCGGATGGACACAATCGAAGAAGCGGGGAGTGCTCAGGGAGCTGAGAACAGGGCGAGTCGAGTTCTCAATCGGCCCGGCAGGTCCCGAGAGGGATCGAAGGCTACGCGTCCGGAGCTGCCTCGAACTGATGGATGATGCCGGCCCGGGGGAGTTGTCTCCGGGCGCAAAGTCGCTTCCGAGCGGAAAGCCAACTCCGCAAAAACAAAAATTGGAATTATTCCAATTAGCTCTTGCGCATGGAGTTCGCCACCATAGCTTCCCCGCATGGCTAGCAACGACGGTGAAAAGCTACCCTGCGCCCCGGCCGAAATTCCCTCGGAACTGCGAGGGCTCCGCATGACCAGACAGCGCCGTGAGGTCTACAGCGTGCTTTTGCATGACAGGGATCATCCCACTGCCAACGATGTCTTCCGGAGAGTGCAGGAGGACATGCCGACCATCTCGCTGGCGACTGTCTACAATTGTCTGGATGCCCTGGTCGATCATGGGCTGGTCAATCAGGTGAACTTCGACCGTGAGCCGTCCCGCTTTTGCGTCAACCTCACTCCGCACGTCCACTTCCAGGACCGGGACTCCGGGCGAATTCACGACATTTCGTTCAAGGAGGGATGCCGGATCACGGATCTTCTCAACCTCCCTGAGGGAGCTGAAGTCAGCAGGTTGGAACTGACCATTCGCGGAACCCTTCCGAATGGTTCTTGACCGGAACCAGGAATCCCTCCACCCCTCACCGCCTTCAAATAACTAATCAAACATGAGCCTGGTCATCACAGATCTCCACGCGGCCATTGACGGTAACGAAATCCTGAGGGGCTTGAGCCTTGAAGTCCCGAAGGGCGAGGTGCACGCCATCATGGGACCGAACGGATCGGGCAAGTCGACACTCTCCAAGGTTGTCGCCGGGCATGAAGACTACGAGGTGACAGGTGGATCCGTGACCATGGATGGTGAGGACCTTCTGGAGCTCGAGATTGATGAGCGGAGCCGGGCAGGACTTTTCCTCGCTTTCCAGTATCCGGCCGAAGTTCCGGGAGTCACGATGGCCAATTTCATCCGGGCTGCCCGCCAGGCGCGCCTGCCCGAGGGAGAGGAGATTGATGCAGTGGCCTACTACCAGGAGCTCTATCAGAAGATGGACCAGCTGGGAATTGACCGCAAGTTCACCTCGCGCTCGGTGAATGAAGGGTTTTCGGGTGGCGAGAAGAAGCGCAATGAGGTGCTCCAGATGATGATGCTGGAGCCGCATTACTGCTTGATGGACGAAACGGACTCCGGTCTCGATATCGATGCCCTGAAGGTGGTGGCGAACGGGGTGAATTCCATGCGCTCCCCGGAGCGCGGTTTCCTCGTGATCACGCACTACCAGCGCCTGCTCGACTACATTGAGCCTGACCATGTGCATGTCCTTGCGAAGGGTCAGATCGTGCGGAGCGGAGGCAAGGAACTGGCGCTTGAACTGGAGCAGAAGGGCTACGACTTCCTGAAGGAGGAAGTGGCGGTAGGGGGATGAGGAGAAGACCTGTAACTGCGAGAATATGAGTGAAGCGATCTTGGATTCGGGGACACAGGAAGCGATCGAAATCGATCGCAGCAAGGGGGACTTCTCCTACCCCGAGTCACACAAGTATGATGCGGGCCGGGGTCTGAGTGCGGCTACCATTGACTACATCTGCGACGTAAAGGAAGACCCGGACTGGGTTCGGCAATTCCGCCACAGGGCCCTTGAGACGTTTGAGTCGAAGCCCATGCCGACCCACTGGGCGACCAAGGACCTCGAGAATATCGACTTCGATATCATTCGCTATTACCTCTCGGACGGGACGAAACCGACCCGTAGCTGGGATGAGGTTCCTGACGATATCAAGGAAACCTTCGAGCGACTTGGCATTCCGGAGCAGGAGCGTGCCTTCCTTGCCGGGGTAGAGGCGCAGTATGATTCCGAGGCGGCCTACTCCAATGTGAAGGAGGAGCTGGAGAAGGACGGAGTGATCTTTGTCAATTCCACCGAGGGGTTGAAGGAGTATGAGGAGATCTTCCGGCCGTGGTTCGGGAAGGTAATCCCGACCGGGGACAACAAGTTCTCCGCCCTGAACAGTGCGGTCTTTTCCGGGGGATCGTTCATCTACGTGCCCAAGGGAGTGAAGGTGCGCCACCCGCTACAGGCCTACTTCCGGATCAACTCGGAGAACTTCGGCCAGTTCGAGCGCACCCTCATCATCTGTGACGAGGGGTCGGAGATGACCTACATGGAGGGATGCACTGCGCCAAAGTTCGAGACGGCAACCCTGCACTCCGCGGTGGTTGAGCTGGTAGCCATGAAGGATGCCAAGCTGCAGTATATCACGGTGCAGAACTGGAGCTCCAACGTCTTCAACCTTGTGACCAAGCGCGGCATAGCGCACGAGAATGCGGAGGTGCGCTGGATCGACTGCAACATCGGGAGCCGGCTCACAATGAAGTATCCGGGTGTGGTCATGAAGGGGCGCAGGGCGCGGGGAGAGGTGATTTCCATCGCCCTCGCCAACAGCGGTCAGCATCAGGATACCGGTGCGAAAATGATCCACGCGGCCGACGAAACCACCTCGAACGTGGTTTCCAAGTCCATCTCGGTGGGGGAAGGGCGTTCGACCTACCGCGGGCAGGTGCACATTCCCAAGCACCTCAAGGGATGCCGGAACAATACGGAGTGCGATGCTCTTCTCATCAATGCCAGCAGCCAGACGGACACCTATCCGGCGATTACGGTGCGGGGCAACCAGCACGCGACCCAGCACGAGGCAAGCGTCTCCCAGGTGTCAGAGGAAATGCTGTTCTACCTGCAGCAGCGGGGCCTGAGTGAAGGCGAGGCCATGAGCCTGGCGGTCAACGGGTTCGTCAACGACTTGGTCCGGGAATTTCCAATGGAATACTCGGTGGAGCTCAAACGGCTCATCGAGTTGGAAATGGAAGGGAGCGTGGGCTAGTCCGGGGTTCGGAACAGAGTAGCCACCGTGGAGAAACTGATGGAAGCGACATTGGATCGAGGAAATGCCCTGGAGCGGGAACCGCACAAGCTGGGCGGAGTCCCGGATTGGTTCAACGCTTCGAGGCAGTCCGGCTGGGCCCGGTTTCAGGAGTTATCCATGCCGTCCCGCCGGGACGAGGAATGGCGTTTTGCCAGCCTGGGGCATCTTGACTTCGAGAGAGCCCGATTTCCCGATCCTCAGTCGGTGGTGGGGCACCGGGGAGCGAGTGGCCTGGAGAAGCGCGCGGCGCGGATCGGCTTTGTCAATGACGGGTTGAACGAGCAGGAGTTTGATCTGCCGGAGGGAGTGGTGTGCCTGCCGCTGCGCTCCGCGCTTGAGCAGCATCCCGAACTCGTTCGCAACTACTTCATGAAGTCCGAGTCCCGTCTGGGCTCGGCCAAGTTTGCGGCTCTCCACCAGGCGCATGTCTCGACGGGGATGTTCATTCACGTCCCTGACGGAGTGGTGGTGGAGAAGCCTATCGAGATCTTTCACTGGCTCTCCGGTGATCATATCATCACTTTTCCGCACACCCTTGTGGTGACGGGAACGAATGCACGGGTGACTGTCATTGACTACTTCCAGTCGGATACGACCGCGCGGGATGCCTGGGCTGTGGCAGTCAACGACCTGATTGCGGGGCCTGGTTCGCAACTCACTTACCTGGCCCTGCAGGACCTCTGCGATCAGGCCCGCATGATCCAGGTCAACAATACCAGGGTGGCGCGTGACGCCACCGCCAAGTCTTTCATCCTGAATGCCGGTGCGGCCTGGGCGCGACAGGAATCCTTGAGCATGCTGGAAGGGGAAAACGCCCATTCGGACATGCTTTCGGTGAGTATTGCCAGAGATGAGCAGGAGTACGACCAGCGCACATTCCAGCATCATGCAAGTGCGCGCAGCTATTCGGACCTTCTCTACAAGAATACCCTTTATGATGAAAGTCGTACGGTCTTTTCCGGGTTGATCCTGGTAGATGAAGGGGCTCATCACACCGATGCTTACCAGACCTGCCGCAATCTGCTCATGAGTGAATCCGCGGAAGCGAATTCCATGCCGGGGCTGGAGATCAATGCCGACCAGGTAAAGTGCTCCCATGGCAGCACCTCTGCCATGATCGATGATGAGGAGATTTTCTATCTCTGTGCCCGGGGAATTACTCCGCACATCGCGAGGCAGCTGGTGGCGCAGGGGTTCAGCGTGGAGGCAGTTGCCCGCCTCCGGGACGAGGCCCTGGAGGAACTGGTGCTGAGCTTTGCAGCCCGGGAATTCAATCGCATCTCGGAGCGGGTGGAGTCCCAGTAGGGAGTCGCAGGGTCGTGCTCCCGGGCGGGGCCCCGGCGGATGACTGAAGATTGCTGATATACCAGGCGCGGTGGGGCCAGCGTCCCTGAGAGGGCTGCTTCCGAATGTGTTTGGCAGGAGTGGCAGGCGCGATGGGCAAGGGAACGGGCGAGGACGGTTTGCTGTTGCGTGAATTCAGTGATTCAGCGTAAAGCTGGCGCGCGAGGGAATCACCATGTGGAAGCCAATCGGACGCGGAACGGAAGCCAGGCAGAAGGGAACGTCGTGAGAGAGCCCGTTCTTGAATTGGAGAACGTTACGGTCTGGCGTGGTGACAACAAGGTGTTTGAGGACCTGTCACTGCGGGTGGATGCGGGAGAGCGGGTAGCCATCCTTGGCCCGAACGGTGCCGGCAAGAGTAGTCTCCTGGCCCTGATTTCCGGAGACATTCATCCTGTCGCAGGGCAGGGGTGCTCGCGGCTCTTTGGCGAGGAATACTGGTCGCTCTATGACTTGCGGGAGCGCATTGGGCTCGTTACTCCGGAACAGCGGTCACTCTTCGAAGAGGAGGAGCTGGCAAGTGACGTGGTCCTGACCGGTTTGCAGGGAACCTATGGGATCACACGGGTCCAGAGTTTCACATCCGCAGACAAGCGGAAGGCCTGGAAGGCCATGAAGGCGGCCGGGGTGCACGAGCTCATGTGGCGGAACTACGGGGAACTTTCCTCCGGAGAGCGCTGTCGTTTTCTCCTTGCGAGGGCGTTGGTGCACGGCCCGGAGATGCTCATTTTTGACGAGCCAACCACTTCTCTTGACTTGCCAGGGGCTTGGAAGCTGATCGAGGCGGTGCGGGGTCTGATGCGCGAGGGAACGGGTGTCATGCTGGTCACTCATGATGTGCGGGAAATCCCACCAGAGGTAGACCGGGTGATCCTGATGAAGAAGGGGCGAATCCTTGCGGACGGGAAGAAACACCGGGTCCTCACCGGGCCGCGCCTGAGCGAGTGTTACGGGATGGCGATAAAAGTGGGGTGGCATGCCGGGTTTTGCGAGGCACGCCCCGGGTGAAGGAGAAATCCCCGCAGTCCCTCCCGCCGGGAGGTCGTTCGCTGGTATGGCGGGGAGCTAGCCAAGCCCGGCATTTTTCCAGTAGGCGTATTCGCTTCGATTGAAGTCGATATATTCCGGGGAAATGTCGCTGGTGTAGATGGTGTAGTCCGCTTTTCCGAGGTGAAGATCCACCGTGATGGTGAAACTGTCCCGCGCGGCAATGTCGCGCAGGGTCTTGAGAGGGGTCTTGGCTGCGAGGCCTCCCTCGCAGGCTGGCTTACCCTCATAGGAGATATCGATGAGTTCTTCCCTGATGCGGGCCCGGGAATAGCCGATGGCGTGAATGATGCGCCCCCAGTTGGGGTCTCCCCCGTTCCAGGAGGATTTAACGAGTGCAGACTTGGCGATGGCTTCCGCCACCTTTTTGGCATCGAGGTAGACCGAGGCGCCGCGCACTTCGAGGGTGACGAATTTGCTGACGCGCTCGCCATCACGGACACAGGCTCTGGCGAGTTCGAGGAGAACGTGCGTGAGAGCCTGGCTGAATTTCCTGCAGTCCTTGCTGCCGCGAGAGATGGCTTTTCCTCCGGCTTGTCCGTTGGCCAACACGAGGACGGTATCGTTGGTGCTCATGTCTCCGTCGATGCAGATGCGATTGAAGGAGGCCTCCACTGCTTCGAGGAGCGACTTCTGCAGGCAGGCCTTGCTCAGGTTGGCATCGGTGGTCACGAAGCAGAGCATGGTGGCCATGCTGGGGCAGATCATGCCGGCACCCTTGGCACAGGCCCCAATGTGTATTTTTCTGCCTCCGATCGTGGTGGTAACCGCGATCTCCTTGACGCTGGTGTCGCTGGTCATGATGGCCTTGGCCACTTCGCTGCCACCCCGGGTGCTGAGGCAGCCGGAAAGGGATTCCAGACCGGGTGTTATCCGGTCCATGGGGAGGGGGAGGCCGATGACCCCGGTGGAACACACGCCGATCTCGCGTTGCCGGAGGCCGAGAGTCGTGGCGACGGACTTGGCCATGGCACGGGCATCCTGAATTCCAGGGACGCCGGTACAGGCGTTGGCGTTTCCGCTGTTGGCGACAATGGCACGCAGTTCGCGGGCCCGGAGGTGGGCCTGGGTGACCTTGACTGGAGCGGCTTTCACGCGATTGGTGGTGAATGAGCCGGCCGAAACGCATGGGTGCGCTGAATAGACCAGAGCCAGATCAGTGCGCGGATCACGGGGATCCTTGATGCCGCAGCTCACTGCTCCACCCTGAAATCCCTTTGGGGCGCAGACTCCCCCTTTCACCTTCTTAAAGGCCATTACCGAGCGTCCTTTCCTTCGACTCCTAGACGGTTGCGAGCCCGGTCATGTCAGGCAGGCCGGTCATGATGTTGAAGCTCTGTAAGGCCTGGCCCGCCGCTCCCTTTCCAAGATTATCTTCCGCGCTCAGAAGGAGAAGGCGGTTGGTGCGTTCATCGTGTATCCACCCGATGTCGACAAAGTTCGTGCGCGTCACATTTTTAGTATCAGGGCACGCGTCCTGCCCAAGCAAGCGTATGAAGGAACTGTTTTCATAAGTGGAACGGAGAGCGTGTTCCACGCGCGGGAAGTCTCCTCGAAGGGTTGCCGAGGTAGTTGTGCAGATGCCGTTGTTCACGGGGATGAGGTGGGGGACGAATGTGATCGTGACCTTCTCTCCGGCGGCAGCGGATAGCTCCTGCTCGATCTCGGACAGGTGTCGATGCTTTGGAAGCCCGTAAGCGCGCACGCTTTCATTGCACTCCACGAAAAGGAGCCCCAGGTCTGCCTTGCGTCCGGCGCCGCTTACCCCGCTCATGGAGTTGGCAACGATGGAGGAAGGATCTACAAGGTTCTCTCGAAGCAGTGGGAGAAGAGGCAGGAGGATGGAGGTTGGATAGCAGCCGGGAGAGGCCACGAGGGATGCGGAGGAGATCGCTTCCCGGTAGACCTCGGGAAGGCCGTAGACCGCGGTAGTGAGAAGTGCGGGCGCGGGGTGCGGCTCTCCGTAGAACTCCTCATAGACCGAGGACTCCCGCAAACGGAAATCAGCGCTCAGATCGATGACGCGCAGACCAAGGTCAAGCAGGGCCGTGGCATAGTGTGCGGCCGTGCCGTGGGGAAGGGCCAGAAAGGCGACGGTGGCTCCGCTGGCGGCTACCGCTTTCATGTCGGGCTCTACAAAGGAGAGAGCTGCGCCATCGAGGCCTGCAAACCGGGGGTATACCTCATCGATCCGCTTCCCGGCATGGGCGCGGGAAGTCGCTGCGGCAATTTGCGCCCCGGGGTGAGCCAGCAGGAGTCTGACAAGCTCCATGCCGGTGTATCCGCTGGCTCCCAGAATGGCGACCTTGGTGGTTTCCATGGTGAGCCGGGGGAGATGGCAGGAAAATAGCGGCTTGCCAATGACGAATGTGGCGGGTTACACAGCGCGCGGCCTTCAGCCCCCGTTTGCTTTTACCATCATCGGGACGTAGCGCAGCTTGGTAGCGCGCCTCAATGGGGTTGAGGAGGTCGCTGGTTCGAATCCAGTCGTCCCGACCATTTCTGCCGGGTAGAGGGAGAAGACGATGCCTGCGGCTCAGTCCTGGTCACGCTTGTCCGGATCCTCGCGATCACGGTATTTCTCCTCGTCGGGCATGTCCTCGGGGGGGCTGTGTGGGTCGAGGTATTCGTCTTCCTCGGCAGGGTTGCCTGTTTGGTATTCACCCTCGCCCTCGTCCCGGTCGGAATCCGCATCGTCTTGGTCCGGGATGTCGGAGGCTGGATCGGATTCCTCGTGGAAGTCGAAGCCCTGCTGTCTGGGCGCTTCCCCCTCATCCGAGGGGCGGCTTGCGTCGCTGTCTTCGCTGGGGGCCTCCTCGCCGGTGTGGCCGTCGTCTCCGAAGCCGAGGTCGCCCTCCTCGTGATGCTCCTGACGGAAGGCGTCGTCATCAGTATGATAATGGTAGTCCTCCGGGTCGTGGTCGTGCTCGGCATCGTGGTCGTAGCCGTGCTCATCATGATGGGGGTCGTGGTAAGGATCGTCGCCGCCGTCGCCGCCGCCGCCGCCGCCGCCGCCGCCGCCGTCGCCGTCGCCGTCGCCGTCGCCGTCGTCGCCGTCGTCGCCGTCGTCGCCGTCGTCGTCGTCGATTCCGAGCTCTTCCCGGCGTTTCTTGATTTCGAGCATGCGCTCCATGCGTTCCTTCTCCTCGGCGGCCTCGCGGCGGGCGGTCTTGCGCTCAAGGAAGAAGGCGAGCCAGATACAGATCTCGTAGAGGATGACCATTGGGCCGGCCAGGAGGCAAAGCGTGAAGGCATCCGGGGTAGGGGTGATGATCGCTGCGATGCAGAAGATGGCCAGAATGGCATAGGCGCGTGTGCGGCGCATCATCTCGCAGTTGAGGACACCCAGCCTGACCAGTGTCATGACCAGCACGGGCAATTCGAAACTGAGACCGAAGATGAGGGTGAACTGGGTGGCGAATGAGATGTAGTATCCGATCCGCCATTCGTTCTCGATCATCATGTCCGAGCTGTAGTCGTGGAAGAACTCAAGAACCTTCGGGAGGACGATATAGTAGGAGAAACAGACACCCGAGAGGAAGAGGCCGAAGCCAATCGCCATGGCAGGCCAGAGAGCCTTACGCTCGGTTTCGTGCATGCCGGGCAGGATGAACTGCAGGATGAAGTAGAGAAGGAACGGGAAGGCCACCACGATCCCGGCGAAGAAGGCGAGTTTGATGGACAGCATGAAGCCCTCGGTAGGCTTCAGGGCCTGCATGAGGACCAGCTTGCCACGAGCGTCCGACTTTGGATTGGGGCGACCTTCTATCAGGGCGAGGATCTTTTTCTTCATGGCTTCATCCAGTCCACTGTGGGACTCGATGAATTCCCGCTGCTCCAATTCGTCCTCGAAGGTGAGGGCGGAGCGGTAGAGGGTTACGACGCGGATGTTGGCAAGGACTTCCCCGGGCTTCTCGTACTTGCCAAGAAAGTGGGTCCGGTCTTCAGGTTGCAGCTGGTTGAAGCTCTCCGCGATGTCCTTGGCCGTTTCCCAGTCCTCGAGAGCGATTTCAGAATCCTTCAGGGCGTCTTTCTGGCCCTGTTCCCAGACCTGGGTCACCGGCCGCCGGATCACATCCATGAGCTCATTGCGGAAAATGAAGCACACAACGGTAGCGAGGAGCAGAGTGAGAACGACGCGGGTGATGCAGACCCGGAGGTCCTCCAGATGCTCGAGGAAGGGCTTCTCGGCATTGGGATTGGTTTGATCCCGGAGTTGAAATATTTTCTTGAGGAAGAACATCCGCGCAGGGCCGGTTTGTTTAGGTCGGGAATGCGGGAAGGTCGAGGGTCTTGTGTGGGGAGATGGAACCAAGTTCTTTGCCGGCCCGGGTGCGGGAAGTCCGGATTTTGCAGTTCCAGCGGAGGTTCGCGGCCCTGAAAACAGGGTCAAGGCGCCGCCGAAGGGCTGAAATTACGGGGAATCGGGCAAATTTTTCCAAGGGTTCGGCATTTCCTGTGTCATGAGGGGAGAAAGGATGCACCCAAGTGGCAGTCTCAAATGCACAATCTGCCCGATCGGCGGCCGGAATACCGGCCTCGCGGACAGGTATCTCCATGCCCCCGCAACCGATCAGTGAGGCCGGGAAGGGCGCCAAGCCCTCCCTTGAAGCCGTGTTTGAAGCGGAGGAGGCCCCGCTCCTGCGCTATGCTTACGGGCTGGTTGGGCGACGGGTAGTGGCGGAGGACCTCGTGCAGGACGCTTTTCTGCGATTGCACGAGCACTGGGAGGACGTTCGCCAACCGCGGGCCTGGCTTTTCCGCTGTGTGCGCAACCGGGCCTACAATCACCTTCGGGATAACAAGCGTGAGATGCTCACTGACCCGCTGGCAGGGGAGGGCCCGGACCGGGGCCGTGGCAGGAATCCCGCAGGCTCGAGGACTGTGGACCCGGAACGGAAGGACATGGGCCGGGAAGCTCCCGATGATGTGCTTGGCAAGATGGAAGCAGCGGGGCTGGTGCACGTGTTTCTCGCCGAACTCGGGGAGCGTGACCAGCTGTTGGTCAGGTTGAAGTACTTTGAAGGACTCAGCTACAAGGAGATCAGTCAGCGTGTTGAAACAAGTGTTGGTAACGTGGGCTACCGGTTGCATCACATTTTGAAGACTCTCGCTGATTCCCTGCGAAGAGTTGGAGTGGAGGGGGCACAAGGAAAAACAAGATGAGCGACGAGAAATACGGTGGAGACATTCATGCGTGGATTGAGCCGGAGATCGAGGCTCGCTTGGTGGCGATGATTCTTGGTGAGGCTTCTGAGTTTGAAAGTGAAGAGCTCGAACGCCTGATGGAAGAGCGCCCGGAGATTCGATTTTTCAAGCGGCGTCTGGAAGTCATACACGGGTTGCTGGGAGTTGCTCTGGTGCCAGAGGATGACGAGGAGTGGCAACTTTCCCCGGCGCGCAAGGCAGCGGTCTTGGAAGTGATCACATCGGGCAAACCCACGGAAGAGATGCCGCCGGTCAAGGCGGATCATGTGAAGCAGATGCGCGAACGTCGGATTCGCAAGGCGGGACGGCGTGTCATGTGGGCGGCCGCGGCATGCCTTGGTCTGACCCTTTTCCTGATAGCCTTCCTTGCGCAGCCCCAGATGGCTTTTGACAGTAAGATGGAGCGTAGCGAGGCAGAACATCCGGATGTTCCGGTGGCAATGCCCCCGGAGGAGTTGTCGTTTGCCTACCGGTCGGCTGGGGAGCGGGAGCTCCTCGCGGACAATGGAGACCCCTTCGCAGCGGAAGCGGATTCCTTCAATTCGGCGTCCGGGGGTGTGCAGGTGGAGGACGCCCTTGCGGCATTGAAAGAGAATAACGCCCTGCCTGGAGGAGAGGACATGGAGGCTGGATTCGGTGAGGAGGAGTCTGGATTCGAAGATGATTCCGGACGAACGAGGACGGTGCCTTCGCGCGGGGCAAAAGTAATTGCGTCTTCCGTGGCGCCTGCCGCCGAGCCCGTTCCTGTTCCTCGCAGTGCCCAGACTGCAGCGGAGGTTGTGGATGGGTCTGTCGCCGTGGATCTACTGCTGAAGTCCAAGGAGGAAAAGAAGACGCTCGATAAGAAAAGCAGACAGGCGAGCCTGAAACCGAAGCCCCGCCTCGAATTGCTGGGGCGGAAAGCCGTAGAACTGCCCAATCAGATCACGAATGGGCTCAGGTCTGAGGGCCAGGAGATGATTGAGCAGGCACAGCAATCGGATCGGAGCCCGAGAGGGGAAGGCGACGCCCCGCCCGAGGTGGACGCGGCTGCGGATCCGGTTGCAGTGGATGAACGGAAGCAGCTCAGGGACCAGGAGAGCGGCGGCTTCGGCATCGGTGGAGGAGGCGGTGGTGCGAAGGTGAATCCGCAGATTCAGCGCAAGCCTTCCGCGCCTTCCTCGTCGACGGACAGGGTGATCGCCGCCACCACGCCTTCTCCGAACGCAGTGCCCGTGCCGGAGACAAGGGGTGATGGGAAAACTCCCTCGCGGAGCGTGCTCTCCGAAGACTTGTTTCTTTCTGGAGGCCGACGGTCCGGGGACAGAGAGGAGGAATTTGATAATGGGGCCTCCCCGAATGTCACGAATGACAACTTATCGGTCGAAAGGGCGGCTCTCTCTGTCGGGCCCGTAACCGGCAATTTTTCAGGAGGCTCCAGCCGTGGTTTTGCCGGAGGACTCTCTACCGCTGAGGAAGGAGCTGTTCGTGGCCGGCCAGCGGCCTTTCAGAAACTCTATGCCGGGAGCGCAAGTGTAATTGGCGGTATGACTCGGGGGAAGGGAGGCTCCCGGGTGAAGGGGAAGTTGCAGGCTGAGAACGAGTCGCTGGAGAGGCCGAAAGCGGTTTTTGAAGCCGAGATCGCGCGTGGGTTCAGGGAAGAGGAAGCTGAGCAGAGCGTGGATCTCGGTGGGGCAGGGAACACGCCGGAAGACCTGGGAATGCAAAATGGCGAGAATGCAGCTCTGAACCGTCCTGGGCGGGCCGTGGAGCGAGGGCCCAGCCAGCAGGGTCGCAGTATTGATCGCCAGACATGGGAGATACCGCTGGCGGCATGGGAGAAGATCCAGAGCGGCCAGGCCGGGAAGGAGCTGGAACTGAATGCCGATGGTCTGGTGTCCAGGAAGAAAGGGCCGGCGTCCGCAGGTTCGCCCGAGGAAGCCATGCGGCACTACGGGATCCCCTTCCCCCCGGGAGCATCGGTGGTGTATGAGGGCGCGACCGGAGTGATTGAGGTCCAGAACACGCCGGAGAACCTGAAGCTCGTTGAGAGTCTCGTGCAGAACACCCTCCGGCAGGTAGATGAAGAACAGAAGGCGCTCGAGGGGCTTGAGAAGTATGCTGACCGCTCTCCGAAATCGACTTTCTCGCTCCATGTGAGCGACGTGAGTTTCAAGCTGGCAAGGGCATCGTTGGCGCGGGGTGAGTGGCCTCTTCCAGAGCAGGTCAGGACGGAGGAATTTATCAATAGTTTCGATTACGGGGATCCCGCACCGAACCAGGATGAGAGGGTTTCCTGCAGGATCGAACAGGCGGCTCATCCTTTCCTGCAGCAACGCAACCTCATGCGGATCTCCATGCGCACGGCTGCGCAGGGCCGGTCTGCTGGTGTGCCCCTTCGTCTGACGGTGTTGCTCGACAATTCCGGGTCAATGGACCGGGCCGATCGCGTGGAGTCGGTGAAGAGTGCGTTCCGGCTCCTCGCAGGCCAGCTTACAAAAGAGGACCAGGTCACCCTGATCAGTTTCGCGCGGACGTCCCGCTTGCTTGCGGACCGCATGCCGGGTGATCAGGCGGGAAGGTTGGTCGAACTGGTGGAAACCACTCCGAGCGAAGGGGGAACCAACCTGGAGCAGGCGCTCAGGCTGGGGGTGGCCAAGGCAAGAGAGCAGAAGCTGGAAGGTGGGCAGAATCGCATCGTCCTCGTCACCGACGGTGCGGCTAACCTTGGAAATGCCCGGCCTGAGGGTCTGGTTGCGCTTGTTGAGAACATGAGGCAGCAGGGAATTGCCTTTGATGCCTGCGGTGTCGGCGCAGACGGATACAACGATGAGATTCTCGAGTCGCTCACGAGGAAGGGTGACGGTCGCTATTACTTCCTCGATCGCCCGGAGGATGCAGATTCGGGATTTGCGAGGCAGATCGCCGGGGCTCTCCGCCCAGCTGCCCGCAATGTGAAAGTGCAGGTCAACTTCAATCCCGCACGGGTGGGTCGCTACAAGCTCTACGGTTTTGAAAAGCATCGTCTCAAGAAGGAGGATTTCCGTAATGACAGTATCGACGCTGCCGAGATGGCGGCCGAGGAGGCAGGAAATGCGGTTTACCAGCTCGAGGTCCTGCCCGGTGGAAGTGGCCATATCGGAACGGTATCGGTGCGCTTTCAGGACACGGAGACGGGCCGGATGGTGGAGGAGACCTGGACCATACTCTACCAGCCTCAGGTGCTCTACCTGGAGGAAGCCTCTTCCTCGCTGCGGCTGGCCTGTGGGGCCGCCCTTCTGGGGGAGAAGCTCAAGGGCACTCCGATAGGCAATACGGTGGAAATGACGCGCCTGAGCCGGATCATCAACTCCCTGCCCGCCGACTATCCCGCGGACGCCCGGGTAAAGCATCTCGTCGAAATGACTGACAAGGTTCGCGAGCTGGGCGGCGAATAATGTTCCGAACCATTTAACCTGATCACCCAACTGAAATGAGAAGAAATGTTCTGAGCGGATGCGCCGTTTTCACCTCGATCGTGATCCTGGCCCTTTTGTGTGCCGGGATACCGGAAGGCTTTGCGGAGGAGATCCCGTCACCTGAGGTTCGCCCTTCGGATTCGGCCATGCCTTCAGCTGGCGAGGCTCCTGTGACAGCTGATGACGCCACCGTTACCGCGGAGGTCAACGAAGAGGGGGGGCGTATCGTGGTGGAGGCCAAGGGCGTCCGGGCGAGGGTTCCCACTTGGTTCAGTGCGGAGGTTAGCGGGAATGCATCGGTCGACCCCGGAAAGATGGATTACGAGTTCACACTCCGTCTGAAGGTGCTGCAGGGCAGGGCCCGGGTGCTCAGCCTCGGTCTTGGAGGAGACGGAGAACTGTACGATGTGAGTGGCGATGGACTGAAGGCATGGGCGGTCAGGCGGGTTGGCCTGGAGCGCTTTCTCGACCTCGAAGTTGTTCCGGATGAGAAACGCAAGGAGTTCAGCTTTGTGGTGAAGGCGCGAATCGTGAAACAGGAACTTCCTGTCGAGGTGAGCCTCCTGCACCTGCGGCCGGGGAGTGCGGTTGGGTTTGCATCGACGCTGGATGTGAGGATGCCGCTGGAAGTTTCCTCCCGCCTCTTGGCCGCAGATGGATTCCTGCCTCTCGAGAGTGAAAACGAGCAGTTAAAGCGTTTCGAGGGATCTGCAGGAAAGCGTCTCGCCTTTGCCTTCAGTCGAAGTAGCGCGGTTTCCGCTCCGGTCGAACTGGCTAATGCCCGGTTGGAGGGAACGATTGACGAGACTGGAGGGCATGCGTCCTTCATTCTTCGCGCGACGGCCCAAGTGAGCACCAATAATGCAGTAATCGACATCCTGAGGGGGCAAGCAGCTGCCTCGGAGATTCCGGCAGGTCAGGGTTACCATCTAGAGCTTTCCGTTGATGGTACGCAGCGGCCCGTCTACCAGCTTCGCTTTCCCCGGGCTGGCTCCTTCGCCGTTCACCTGAAGATCGTGGCTCGCCTGACGGATACGGATGAGTGGAGAAACCTCGATTTTGAAGTGCCCTCCGGTGCGGTAATTCCAATTGTCCTGCATGGCCTTGCGGGGGAAAACGAGTTCCGAAAGGATGCCGCAGTAGTCCCAAGCAAGGAGGGCGCGGCGTGGCGAGGTTTTCTCCCGTTGCGCGGACGTTGCAACCTGGGTTGGAAGCCCGTCCGTAAGACAGGGGAAGGCAAGCTTTTCTTCACGACCACTGCAATGGTCAATGTGGGTGTGGAGGCCGGACTTTTGCGCCAGACAAGTGTGGTGGATTACCGCATCCTGCAGGGGCAGCTCAACGCGCTGAGCCTGGACCTTGCCGGTCCGGGTGAAGTCTATGGGGTGGATGGTCCGAGCGTGGTGGGCTGGTCGGAGACGGAAGAGGATGGAATACGCCGGCTTGATGTGAAGCTGAACCGGCCTTTGGAGGGCAAGGGGCTTTTGCGGGTGCGCAGCCAGTTGCCCTTGGAAGCTTTCCCGGTCCGGGCCAAGCCGTTGCGGCTAATACCCACCGGCTCGATCCGGCACTCGGGATACATCAGGGTCTACAATATTGGGGCCACGCGCCTGGAGGTGGCGGGAATCACGGGCCTCACACAGTTGTCCCCTGATCAGTTTCCCGAGAAGAACCTGCCCGGAGGAGACCGCCAGGTCTTTGTCTATCGTTTCCCGGCTGTGGATCACGATTATGAAATCGTTGCAGATCGTGTGCAGCCGGAAACAACGGTGCTGCAAAACGTGGTCTACGAGCTTACGGAGACGGATCGTATCATCGATGCCACGGTGCAGCTCGACATCCGGGAGGCTCCTCTCCGGGAATGGATGATGATGATCCCGGCGGACTATACGATTGTCTCCGTTACAGGAGTCGAGGTGCGGGACTATGTGCGGGGGACGGAAGTCATCAACAAGGAGCGAACTCTCAATATACTGTTCAACAAGGAGGTGGCCGGGAGGCAGCTCGTCGAGATCAACCTGGAAAAGAACCAATCCGCGGAATCGGGAGAGTGGGTCCTGCCCCGGTTGCGTCACGAAAAGGCGAGGGGAGTTCGGGGAGAGATCGGTCTGGCCGGTGTTCCCGGCTACCGTCTTGCCGTTGAGAATTCTGATCTCCTGACTGAGATTCCGATCTCACGCTTTCAGAAGAACAGACCGGGCCTGCGATTGCAGCAGGCCTATCGGACCCGCGAGCGGTCCTGGACGGCTGCAGTCAACATTCAGAGTCTGCCCCAGAGCGTACAAGCCGATGTCTTTCACCTGTATTCACTGCGGGATGAGACGGCCTATGTGAGCGTGATCCTGAATTATTTCATAACCGGTGCGCCGGTTTCCGAGCTGCGTCTGGGAATTCCCCCCGAGCTGGTCAGGGAAGATGGGAATGGGGGTCATGTGCCCTCCGGAAACCTGTCCGTCGTATGCAATGACCTCCGCCTCCAGAAAGTCATGGTCCGGGGACTCAGTGGCGGGGTCAGGGAGAGCGATTACATCCTTACCCTCCAGAAGGGAGTGATTGGACCGGTCACCGTGCTGGTGACATTCGAGCTTCCTCTCGTGACCGAGGACGGGCGGAAGGTGCTGATCAATGCGGGGAACGTTGTGCCCAGGGGAGTGGCCAGCGAAAGCGGATTTATCCAGGTGGTCACCCCGGTACAGGTCAACGCGGATATCGACCCGGCGAGGATCTCCCCAGGTCTCCTGAAGCTGAACCCGCTCGAATTGCCGGCGGAGTATCAACTTCTCACGCCCTCGCCGCCTATTGCCACCTATCAGTATTCAGGTACGGCCCGGCCATTCGATTTTCCCATCGGGGTGGACTGGTATGAGAGTGGAACGACCATCGAGCAGGTCGTGGAGTTTCTCAAGGCATCCACCCAGGTGTCCCGGGTGGGAGGGCTTGTCACTGATATTGAGCTCAGGGTGAAGACCCGGGGTCAGCGCGTTCTCAAGACGACCCTACCGGAGGGCACGGAGCTTTGGGGTGTCCGGGTGAGCGGAGAAAACGAAACCGCCCGTACCGAGGTTGAGGACGGGGTGACGTTTCACAATATTCCCCTTCCCGGGGACGTCGACATCAACAAGCCCGTCAACGTTCGCCTCAAGGTGGCCAAGCCTGTGAAGCAGGGGGCGACCGAACGATCCCCCGAGGTGACCCTGCCTGCCATCCATGCTCCAATTTCGAAGGCGGAATGGACGATCTCGGGAGAAAAGGGCCGGGTCCTGACTCCCAAGGAAAGCAAGCTACCCCTGCAGAAGTCAGTGCTGCCTGAAAGCGGCCTGCAGTGGATTGCCGCAAAAAACCACGCCATGTTTGCGACCGGGGGGATCTTCGGCCTGCTGGCGGTAGGCCTCTGGGCACGGTGGACGCGCTCCGGAAACTTCTGGATCTCATTGGGAGGGATCGGCCTGCTGGCGGCCGCGCTGGTCTTGTCCATCATCTACGGGGGCCAGGCAGGAGAAGGGAAGACAGTGCCGCAGGTGGAGACGCTTGAGTTCTCCCTGCCCATTCTCGCAGCCGAGATGCCGCCCTCCATTACCCTAGCGAACGAGACGCAGCTTGGGGCCCGCATCAGCACCCTTGGAATAGCCCTCGTGGTAGCCAGCCTTGGCCTGCTGGGTTGGTCGCTACGGACTGGTGTGCGGGGAGGGTCCTTCCGCGTAGCGGGCGCGAGCCTTCTTGCGGTTGGCGTGCTCCTGCAGGGTGGTGGGGCTCAGGTATTCTACCTGCTCGTTGCCATTTTCATCGTTATTCTCCTCCTGCCATGGTTCTTCCATTGTTACAGGCAGTTCCAGGCGGAGTGCAAGGAACGGGAAAAGATCCGGGAAGAGCAGAAAGCTGGACCAGGGGGCGGGGAGCCTTCTCTGGTCGAAGGGAGCGAGGTGACAGGAGGAAGCGGTGATGGTGAACATGAGAAGGAAGACAAGGGAGAAGGCTCTGGTGGCCCTCTGCCCGGGCCGGCCGTCCCAATGGTCCTGGTCGGACTGCTCCTTTCGCTGGGGGGGATGCCGGAGGCTCATGCCCAGAACAAGGCGAAGGGTAAGCCGCCGTTGGTTATTCCGGCTGGAATGCTTGCAGCGGACCGGCTCTCACAGGAATGGAACATTGTGGAGGGGCGCCTCAAGTCAACCGGAACGGTGGCGGTGACCGGGAAACCCGGTGATTCTTTCCTGCTTCTGAAAGCGCCCGGGATTCTGACTTCATTCGAGGGCGAGCGTCTGCGAGTGAGCAAACGCGAGGGTTCCTCCTACGTAATCTCCATTCGCGGCGGTAATGAACCGGGAGGGGCAGGGAAAATGTCCACCGTGGATGCCTCCTTTGCTTACGAGATCCAGGTGGGTGAGGATGCGGACAAGTTCGCGGTAGCGACCGGGCCCGCTGCGGTCCAGGAAGTGAAGGTTCGATTCGACCAGGATGGGTGGGAATTTGATTCGCCGGCTGCGATGCGTGTGGTGAATCTGGAGGGGCAACCCGGCGGTGGTACCGCGGCGGAACTGCTTTTGGCCCCTCTCGCCTCGGCCGAGATCGTGCGGCGTCCGAAGAAGCGTGACGTGAAGGCGGAGAAGACGCAGTTCTACACAGAGGTAGACAACCTCTATACCCCGAGCCCTGGAGTGATTGACGGCATCCACCAGGTGCGGGTAAGGCCTTCCCAGGGACAGGTTGGCGAATTGTCGCTCGCTCTCCCCGAGGGCCTTACTGCCACGGATGTCCCCGCCGGCCCGGTCAGGGAATGGCAATTTGATGCTGAGACGCGTGTGCTCAACCTCGTGCTCGAACCTGCCCAGGCGAGCCTCTTTTCCCTGATGGTGACCACCCAGAGCAGCCTCGATCCACTTCCTGCCGATGTCCTTCTCGCGCCGGTGACGGTTTCGGGCTCTGCCGGGGAGGTAGGTCAGGTCGCCGTGGCATTCGGCCCTGAGGCTCAGCCGGAGAAGGCGGAACCCCGGGGAATGTCGGCGGTGAACCTGACCGACTTTGATGCGGGCCTGCTCCCGGAGCGCCAGGGAGGCAAGGCCGTCCTGCACCGGGTTTTTCGATACGGGCAGGCAGGTGGATCACTTGCCCTGAGAGTGGCCCCGGTATCCCCGGAGATCCGGGTCGAAACGACCCAGGTTCTCTCCATTGGTGATGAACGGCTTACACTGGCACTGAAGAAGTTTGAGGTCGACATCTCCCGGGCCGGAGTCTTTCAGATCAGCTTCCCATTGCCTCCGGGGCTGGAGGTGGATTCCCTGAGCGGGAAATCGCTGCGGCATTGGACCGAGCTCACCGAAAAGGGCGTGCGTTACATTGTGATGCACCTCAACGGGAAAACCCTCGGGAAGCAGCAGTTCTATCTCACGCTGTCCGGGCCTCCTCCGGTAGCCGGAGAGAACAACTGGCGAGTACCCCGCCTCGAGGTCAGAGAGGCTCAGCGTCATTCCGGCACGCTGGCAATCCAACCGACCACCGGCGTGCGTCTCGAGGCGACCCTGGAGAAGAACGTGACCGATGTGGATCCCAAGACCCTGGAAGCACAGGCCGAGAACGCGCTCGGTTTTCGCCTCCTGCAAACGGACTGGGAACTGCGCCTTGGCGTGACTAAGGATCCCCCGCGGGTGCGTGCTGATCTGCTGCATACCCTGACGCTGCGGGAAGGGCAGACCAGGACGTCCGTGTTGGCCGGTATTGCTGTAGACCGGGCCTCCATCCGCTCGCTCCGTGTGCAACTGCCCGAGTTGAGTGAGAAGGAAGCCAATTCGTTGAGAGCGCTCGGAAATTCGGTCAATGACCTGGTCGAGGTGGCGGGTGAAGACGGAAAACCCGTGCCAGGGCTCTACGAAGTGCAGTTCAAGCGCCGCATACTGGGCCGTCTCAAACTACGGATCGACTGGGAGCGCACGGGAGAGCGCATTGCGGGGTTGCAGCAGAGTGACGTCGAGAAGGTCGCCATGATTTCCTTTCCCACCGCGGAGAGAAACTCAGACTACTACGTGGCAGTGCGGGCCGGCCGGGCTGAATCAGGGCTCGACCCTCGCGCTCCGGCCATGCCTGCCGGATGGCAGAAAGGAGCCTGGGAAAGCGTTCCCAAGCCGCTGCGGGACAGTGCGAACCAGAGTGCGCCAGCCCTGACCTTCAAATGCAAGGCGGGATCCGGTCCACTCACTCTCCGGGTTCGTCGTCATGCGGCAGCTGATGCCCTGAACCTGCGGGTGGAGCGGGGAAGTATCACAACAGTGGTTTCTCCCGTGGCGGAGCCGGTCGGCCGGCAGATGACATCCGTTGACCTCGAGCTTGAAGTCATTCAGCGCAACGCGCTGAACGTCCGTCTTCCCGAGGGAAGTGATCTTCTCAACGTGATGGTCAACGGGGAAAGTGTCAGCCTCGTGAAGGTGGAAGGCGCCTACCAGTTTCATGTCCTTCCCGGTCTCGATGACCGCACGGCCAAGGTGCACTTCATTTATTCCTCGCCCGGTCAGGAACTGGGCAGGCTCAGGCTGGCCAGCCCACGGCTCAACGTGCCTCTCGCCAATATCGAGTGGCAGGTAGTGGTCCCCAGGGACTACGAGCTGGTTCGCAACGGAGGAGATCTCGACCTGCTTGGAGAAGCAGACGGGCCGGATTACACCCTCGCCCGCTATGAGGAAAAGAACGAGGTGGAGAGGGGAGAGCAACGTAACTTTGCAGTAGCTTCCATCGAGCGTGCCAACGAGTTGCTTACCGCCGGGGAGCAGACCAAGGCGCGCTCGTTGCTTAACAGTGCCGCCAACAATTATGCGCTCGATGCCGCCTCCAATGAAGATGCCCGAGTCCAGCTGAACAGGATCCAGCAGAAGCAGGTCATCGTGGCGCTCAACACGCGACGGCACCGTCTCCTCCTGGACAACCAGACCGATGATGAGGCAAGCTTCGAGGCCAATGACCAGCTGGAGCGTGCAGCCGCCGCCAATCCCCTCGTAAGTCACAATGACCTGCGCTTCAACAATGAGCAGTTCAGCGCGATCATCAGGGGAAATACGGCGGAGGACAGTCGCAACATTGGAACGATCGCAGACCAGGTCGTGCTGCACCAGCGTTCCACCGAGCCGGCTCCGCAGACCCTGCGCATTGCCATGCCCGATGAAGGAAGGATTTATACCTTCTCCCGTGCGGTCCAGGTGGGGCAGGACGTTCCCCTGGGCCTGGACCTGAGGTTTGAAGAGCCCCGCACCCGCAATTCCAGCAGGGAGGCCATTGTGCTCATTCTTACCTTCGGTATCTGCGTGGCCCTTGTATTTGGATGGCGGAGAAAAACCTCGGAGTAGAGAATTCCGGGTCCTGCTGGCTGATCAATCAAACATGATGCGAATGCCTTTGCCTGTACAGCCTGCGTGGGCGGAGTGGTGAGGCTTGGTTGCGATGAGACTTTTCGTTTTTCCTTGTGCCGCATTGCTTCTTGCCGGCTGGGGGAAGGGGCCCCTCAGAAGGTTCGGAGCAGACTGATGCGGCCGTTGCCCTTTTGTTGACACCGCCGGCTCCGCAACCCATGAGGCCAGACCATCGCAAGTAAGGCAGCGTGCTGAGCAACGTGAGTCCGGAGGAGGAGTTTCGCGAGGCGCTCCAGTTCCAGAGGAAGTTGTCTCCGTCTGCATTGCCCGATGCATTCCTGCCTTATCCGTGAATTCATTTCCGGTTGAAGGAGAGCGCAAGGAGAGGCAGACCGGGCTGGAGGTGGTCAATGCGAGCGGCAAGCGTATTGCGGAGCTGGAATTCAACATACACTACGTTGATGCCGAAGGTGCGGTAGCGAGAACAGTGCCTCATACCGTGCCGTGGACCCCGGGTGAGCCGGCGGGAGCATTCGGCCGAATGATCTCTTATTGACTGGAGAGCGGGGGTGCGTTAAGGGGAAGCTATGAAAAAGACCCGTGTGTTTGTTACGCTCATGACCCTTGGCACCTTCCTTCTGGCTTCCTGTGGCGACAAGAAGGATCAGGCCTCTGGCGAGGGCGGTGACAAGAAGGAGGAGGCCTCGAACGAAGGTGAGGAGCAGGAGGAGGCCTCGGCTGAGGATAAGGAAAAGTTGGCGATTGAGGCCTTCAAGAAGGAGATAACGGATCTTGGTATTCTCGCCGACCTGGTCGCCTTTGAGGAAGAGGCGGAGAAGGCGGAGGAGAATCCCGTTCAGTTTATGGAAGTCCTGGATGCATTTGTTGAGAAGGTCGGGGGGGTGAGCGCTGAGGGGTTGCCTGCCGATCTCAAGGAGGGCTTTGAGGCGATGACTTCAGGGTTCAGCGATCTGTCAGCTCACTTCAAGGCCATGCCCATCCCGATGGAGGTTTTCAAGGGGGGAGAGGCTGCGATGACCGCTTGGGTTACGGAGAAAGTTGCCGCGGATCCGGAATTCCTCGCGAATTTCGGAGCAGAGATGGCGGAGTGGGAAAAGAAAATGGAAGAGCTTGGAAGTGAGTTGGAGGAAATGGACGACTCGGTGTTCGAGAAGTACGGCATTGAGGCCGAACTGCCCTCGCCCTAGTTGAGGTCAGGAGGCCATCTTCCAGCAACCGTGTAATTGCGTTCCTTCTCCGGGCTCGGAAGGTTGGTCATCAATGCCCGGCCGGGTCGGAATGCATTCATGGTCTATCGCTGCGGATGTCATGAGAGCACCATGGGTGAAAAGTGCATCCCGCAGAGCTGGTCCGTTGCCGGGCACGATGGAGGCCCGGAACCGGGAAAGGTAGTTTTTTCGTCGGCCCGGAAGGGCGCGCGAAGTGTTCATCATTCAGCTAATTCGGAACGTCCTTGGGGTAATCGCTCGACGGCTGATAAGAAGCAACAGGACACATTGCGAAACTTATGAGATGGTTTCGTGATTGAATCTGTTTTGAGTTTGGAAAACACGGCTTAAGACCCCGGCACTTACCACAGCCCGGCACCGTGATATCTGTGATTGTAGATCCACTTTCGGTAAATTGTCTCCTGTCTGAAATGGTTCGAATGGCTGCGTAGCATGCCGAACCACCCTGCGTTGAAGACATAGAGGTCCGCCCAGTTTGCCCCGCCCCGGAATTCAGCAACCTGGAATTTGTCTGATGAGCCCAGATTCCACCCATTAATCCAATCGTCCTGCCAAGATCCACGGGCGGAAAAGATCGTTGCACCCACAGGGTCAGACCGGAGAATCCCGAGGTATTGGGTTACCCAGTTGTCCTTGTTGTAGACGACAAGGTCCTCGTCTCCATCGCCATCGACGTCTGCAACATAGTGGCGGTCACGTCGTTGCATCTGCCATCCCGGCAGGGAGGATCCCGTGTTGTCATACCGTCGGACGCCGAAGAGTTTTCCCGAATCTGATCCAATATAGGCAAGATAGGTTGGGCCCCAGTCCCGACCATTGAACAACGATATATCGTCATTATTGTCGCCGTTGAAATTGATTACCTTGAGACTATCACGTCGCCGCATGGTCCAGATGCCTGGGATGGTTCCATAATATCGATCTGCAAGTCTCAGCCCGCCGCCTGTTGAGTTGTAGACCTGCAGGTGAACCTGGGACCAGCTGTTGCGGTTGAATACAATCAGGTCATCCCGGGAGTCGCCATTAAAGTCGCCCACGTGGATGGTCTCATGACGCCCCATCTCCCAATTAGGCAGGAAACGGTCATAGCGCCGTGTCATGACGAGCCCGTTTCCGGTGGATCTGAGCAGCCCAAGGTAGGGAACGGCCCAGTTTACGCCGTTATACACGGCCAAGTCGTCACGGCCGTCCCCGTCAAAGTCCAGTACTTGGAACTGGTCTCCGGGGCGCCGTTCCCACCCTGGAAGGTCCCCCTGGTATCCTCCGGTGAGTTTGAACCCGTCACCCTCTGATCTCATGAAAGCGACGTATGGGTCTGGCCATGTGGAATGATTTATAATGTAGAGGTCGTCCTTGCCGTCCCCATTGAAGTCCCCGGGAAGGAGGATATCGGCTTCACGGCCTCGCCAGAAAAGTCCTCCATTCCGCATATAATCGGTCTGGAACCATGTCGGTTTCAGGACTCCAGTAACATTCCGTGGCGGTGCATTTGTAATTGGGTCATCGGCTCCGACGTCCCTGTCACCGGCAAGATACAAAGCAAATTGGCGCCCGTCCTGAATGAGGACATCACTCCGGCCGTCGCCGTCAAAGTCTCCGACCACGTTTTTCCTGAAATCGGCACTCTGGAAGGGGCGGAACTGTTCCCTGACGTTGGTATAACCCACCGGATTGTGCAGCGGAGTATTGTTATTCATCCGGCCTAGGAAACTCGGCCGAAAAATGCAGGAGGTCCATTGGTTCTGACCAATGGTGACTCCGGGAAACCGTCCAACATCCTGTGAGGTGTCCGCTACATGCGCTTGGGCGGTCGGGAGGGGTCGCCAAGAAGGAACCCACGAGTTCCATTTGAGGCTTGATCTGACTGTATTGATGGTCTGGTTGGGCGCTCCAGGCTCACCACCTGTGTAACACCCGCAGGCAGTATTGCAGGTGTACTCATCTCCCAGCCCTCCGGGGTTGTGACCGAACTCGTGCGCAATGGTTCCCCAGTTTCCGGGCCGAAGGGTTACGGCAAAGTGCGAGCTCCTAGCGCATCCGCCCTGCCCGGTGGTGTTCAGGGCCACAATTACGAAGTCCGCCTGAGGGCACAGGCTGTCCGTGATGTTGGAGATCAGGTTCTCCGTGTTGGGCCCGGGCTCCATCCAGCACCGGTTCCAGTCGGCACTGTAACGGTATTCAAGTGCGGTGCTTACGGATGTAATAATCGCCCCGGGATTCGCCGAAGAATTCTGCGCCACCGTTGTGATGCCGCTTGCCTCGGAAAACGTGTTGATACGGAAAAGGTTAATCCCGTTGAGGATCGCTGGGTGAATGTCGCGGGTTTCGAGAGTGTCAATTATCCTGTCTGCAACGAAATCATTGTAGGCAGTCTGATCGGCAACTGTATCGGCAAAGCCGTCGCCGATCACGGCGATGTTGAACTTGGTGCCATTGGAACCACTGCGGTGCAGAGTGGTGATGGTGGGAGCCTTGCTGGCGGCCTTGGGACGGGGAGTCGGCCGATCCAGAGCGGCGATAATGGATGCTTCTGGCAAGGTTTCAACAATCTTGAATGCCGATGGGTTCTGTGCGATGTTCTCAGGAGTCAGAAGACCATCTGATCTCAGGTCTCCGGAATTGATGACTTGAAGAATTCGTATGCGGGATCCTTTCAGCCCCTCCCTGAGGTTTTCGCCCCGCAACGGTACAGTAAGGCGAATGGTCCCCGTGTCAGCGAGCTGAAAACCATGAGAGCCACCTCCAGGCGGAAAATAGATCCGCTCATTGCGGGGGTCATCAAAGGGCCATAGGTGGTGAAATGCCCCAGTCGCGTCCTCCACGGAAAGCACATAGGATCCGTCGGTTGGAATATTGAATGGAGCTGCGGTGAGTCCGCTGCCAGCTTGTTCTTGCGCGTTCTCAATTCGGAATCGCTGTCCGTCGTATGCGAGGCGCAGCCGGAGATGAATTCCAGTTTCCACAGAGACTTCATTCCGGAGGTCGAGCTTGTCCCTGAAAGGAACGTCCCGATTGAATTTCATGTCGAACGTTCCGGGCTGCGGTGGATTGTTTACTTGTTCTGGAACCACCGTGATGTTGTCCCCCTTCCATCCGTCCTCAATTCTTCCTGTGGCTTCGTCACCGGGAAGTTCTATCGGGTTACCCTGATCTCCACGATTGGGAGTAAAGGTTGAAATGACGGTGTCCTTTGCGGTCGGGGGGCTCTGTAAGCGGAGGCCAATTCTTTTGCCGAGGGACTCTAGGTCGCTGGCGACATACAAGCCCGGCTTAAGGGCGATCGGTTCCGTCGGCGGAATAGTAGCCTCACTCTCTGGGTCGTAGTCTAGGTAGGCCATGGCAGGTGCTTCTCCGAGGGCCAGATGGAGTGCCATGAGAAGCTCGGATGCCTTTGCGCCTTCTTCCCTCACATTCAGGCTGATCTCGGTTGCCGTCCTGCGGGCTGTAATTCGGGGAGGCTCGACAACTACCCTGAAGAACCCTTTCTCCGGAAGATCTGCGATTGGCAGTGAAAGAGGCGTTGTTCGGTCGAAAGCAATTGTTGGGGGGCCCCAATCGGTCCATTTGTTTTCAAGATCCGGCGAGTATTGAACTATAATACGCTGCAAGGGTTCACCGCGAACCTCGATGTCCAGAGGAGTGGAAGAATTTTTCAGACCACTGCCACCGGAGAATATGACCGTTGGCGCTTTCTGGGCGATTACTTCGCAAAAACTGCAAATCAGTAATGTGGCAGCCAGTATGAACAGATTTTTGCCAGTCATGATAAGAGAGATTGAGGGGTCATGCCCGCTAAGTGCGAGCGAAAAGGAAACAGAGGTTGGTGGATATGGCGGCAGATTAAGTCAAGTGGCATTCGAAAAGACGGCCTCATGGAGATCTCTACAGACGAGAGAGTCTTCATAAATTCGGATGGCCCTGTCCGCAGTTTTTTCCGATCCTTCGTCTCAGATGCAGGCCGTAAAGACACCCAATGGTGCCCAGCTCCCGGCATGGTTGCGGCCGGCTGCCTGTGTGCCGGGCGTCCTTGCAGTTCTGATCTCCTTTTCGTCTTCATCGAGAGCGGCTGAACCACCGGTCCCCAATTTGCAGGTTTTTCGGAAAGATATTGCGCCGGTGCTGGAGCGGGCCTGTGTGCATTGCCATGGACCGAAAAAGCAGAAGGGCAAATTCCGGGTGGACACCTTGAATCCTGACTTGCTGGAAGGCGGGGACGTGAAGTGGTGGCTGGAGGTGTTCGATGTGGTCAGCAACGGCGAGATGCCTCCAGAAGATGGAGAGGTGCACCTTGCAGGGACTGAACGCGCCTCCGTTGTCGATTGGCTTTCGAGCGAACTCCATAAGGCCTCTCTCCTGAGGCGTTCCGAAGAGGGGCGCTCCTCTTTCCGCCGTTTGACTCGCTATGAGTATGACTATGCCCTTCGGGACCTGCTGGGACTGGATTATTCGCTGATCGACCGGTTGCCACCCGAGACGGCCTCGGAGGATGGGTTCAAGAACAGCTCTGAACTGTTGCAGATGTCCGCCATGCAGTTCCAGTTGTATCGTGAGATCAGCCTGAAGGCGCTGCGGCGAGTTGTTGTGACTGGGGAGAAACCCAAGCCGGTCCGGTATGTCTTCCCCCTCGAGAATCTGTTTAACAAGACATCGTCGTCCAAAAAGGCACAGGTCTTTCATCGAGACTCGGACAGTTATCCGAAGCAGCGCAGGCGTCAGCACCTGTTCCAGCGTGCGACGGGGACAGGGGTTCCTTTTTCGGGGGGCAGCTATAAGCCGCTTTCCCATTCAGAAGAGGACCCGGGGGCGCCTTCACCTGCAGTCTACATGGAGCTTCCGCGTAACGCTGAATGGAAAGTGGGCCTGGACCGCTTTCTTCCGGATGAGGGCACGATGCGTGTCAGTATCCGGGCGGCGCGCTCCACGGAAGAGTTGCCGGGAGATGTCGCTCTCCGGCTGGGCTTCAGTGCCCATACAAGCAATAATGCGAACTTCTCGAATGTCATCAGTCAGGAGGATGTGCTCGTCAAGGCGCCGGCGAGCGCACCAGAGTTTGTCCACTTCGACATTCAACTGGCGGACATTCAGCGCAATCCATTCAGGAAACTGGAAACCACGTTCCCCCGGCGGGATGAGTTCCTGCATATCCGGAACGTTACTTCGGTTGACGGGTTGCACGTTCAATTCGACCACGTGGAAATCACGGCGCCGTTCCATGAGCAATGGCCTCCACTGGGGCACAGGGTGATTTTCTTTGAGAGCGGGAATCGTGCGAATGAAGCGGTGTATGCGCGTGAAGTCCTCGCGAAGTTCATGGAGCGGGCCTGGCGGCGGCCGGTCCAGCGCGCAGAAGTGGATCGTTTTCTGAGCCTGTTCGCGGAATACCGGCCCCAGTTTGAGTCAATGGAAGAGGCAATGGTGGAAGTGCTGGCCACGGTGCTGGCTCACCCGGAATTCCTGTATCTGCGGCAGGGCGAGTCAGTCAGGGGCCGGCAGGAGATCAGCCAATATGAATTCGCAAGCCGACTGGCAGTTTTTCTTTGGTGCAGCATTCCCGATGCAGAGTTGCTGGAACTGGCGAAAACCGGCTCGCTGCGCGAACCTTCGATTCTGCGCGCTCAAGTTGAGCGCATGCTGGCGGATCCCCGCGCCCGCCGGTTCTCGCGTCACTTCGTGGGGCAATGGCTCGGGCTGGATGGTCTGCAGAGTGTGGACCACATCTCTGATGAAGGGTTGAAGACGGCGATGGCGGAAGAGCCGGTGGCATTTTTCCGGGACGTCCTGTCCCGCAATGGGAGCGTGATGGATTTCATTGACTCAGACTACGCGGTCATCAATTCCAGGCTGGCGAGGCATTATCGGATCCCGGACGTTCATGGGGTCGATTTCCGCCGGGTCCCCATTGGAAGAGAGCACAACCGGGGAGGGCTTCTTACCGGTGCCGGGGTGTTGGCGATGAATTCTGACGGGAAGGATTCGCATCCTCTCAAGCGGGGAGTTTGGATGCTGGAACGTCTGCTTCATGATCCGCCACCGCCCCCTCCGCCGAATGTGCCGGAGGTAGACCTTGCTGACCCTGAAATAGCCAAGATGACCTTGAAGGAGCGTATTGCGGACCATCGTGACGATCCCGCGTGCTATTCCTGTCACGCGCGAATTGACCCGTGGGGAATCGTCCTTGAGAACTATGACGCGATGGGGATTTTCCGCGCCTCCATCAAGGGTAAGCCGGTTGATGCCACCGCGGAACTGTTCAACAAGGAGACCCTGGCTGGAATCGATGGATTGAAGCAATACCTGCTCGCGGAAAGGCGGGATCAGTTTACCCGTGCGATGACATATAAGCTCACGGGGTATGCCCTCGGACGGCACTTGACGTTTGCTGATCATGCAGACCTTGGCGAGCTGGCGAGGGAATTCAGGGAAAAGGGGAATCGTCTTCGTGATCTCGTGCATTTACTGGTCCGAAGCCGAATTTTTAGCTCTGAATAGAAAGTGCGAAGAGGTAAACTCATGCGAATGAGCGGGTTTGACAAACAAGGGGTAAGCCGCAGGAGATTTCTGCGGGGGACAGGAGTCGCCCTGTCCCTGCCGTGGCTGGAGACCTTCGCAGGGGAGGACCGGAAGGGTCGGGCGGTTCCGAAGCGTTTTGTCAGCATCTATCATCCCGATGGAGTGGGCGTTCCGCTCCGTGAGGATCCGGCCTGGAAGGACTGGAGTTGGTTTCCACACGGCGGCGAAAAAGATTTTCAGCTGACGAAGGTGCTCGATGTTCTGGAGCCCTTGCGTCGTGATATCACCATTTATTCGGGTCTTTCTCATCCAGCGGTACGACGTGTTCACGGCCACTCCAATGCCGATCAGTACCTGACCGGAGCCGACACCAAGGGGCACGGTCCCTACAAAAACTCCATCTCGCTGGACCAG
>Ga0163179_10000076_pt1 | contig 69956 bp, 92 predicted proteins | sample AtlANTMetagenome_FD_109643 | JGI IMG/M metagenome (GOLD analysis project Ga0163179, IMG submission 109643) | Marine eukaryotic phytoplankton communities from the Atlantic Ocean - Atlantic ANT 2 Metagenome | ecosystem: Environmental > Aquatic > Marine > Oceanic | place: North Atlantic Ocean...
CCCATTTCGAAATAACCATGCGAATGACTATCGCCAATGAATAATGTTCTAGCCATTAAAATATTTTTCAATCATGTCAAGTCTGTCTTGTGCGGCCGCTAATTTATCAAGCTCTGCGATAACTGCCTCAGTAACATCTGAATGTTCACCAATACCTGCTGGCATTGTTTTATAAACTTCAATGTTAGCCAAATGCACAGCAACTTCGCCTTCTGCTTGTTTCTTAGCCGCATTAATTATAGCTTCACCAACCTTCATACTTGCTTTTCCTTCCTGTAGTTTCCCTTACTAGGTATCACGTGTCTAACGCCGCCGCGTGGATCTCCCATATCGCCTTCACGTCTGGGAATTAAATGAACGTGTGGATACATAACAGTTTGACCTGCTTCTTTGCCCACATTTTGTCCTATGTTGAACGCATCACAATATCCACGTTCAACCCAATCGTAGCCCCATTTGTATGCGGCTTCGAAACACTTTACGAGAGATTCCCAACTATTACCTTTAGGTACAAAAAGAATGTGTCCTTCTGTTACTGGATATCCGTCTCTAAAAACTGTAAATTCTTTTGAATCAATCAATATGTCTGTCCAAGGTATGTCTTTATATTCCATAATTAAAACTTATCATTATCCTATCTTTGTCAATAGTTTGTTGGTGTACTTTATGTAGTACATGACTAGGAAATATAATTACACTTCCTGTTTCAGCTGAACAAGTTACTTCAGGAGAATTAAATTCTGTCAATCCTTTTACACCTGTTCTTGGCCAATGTCCTTTTTGATTACGATTTACAAATGTCAGTCCGGGGTGAGTCTGATCAGCTTGTACATAGTAAACACCGCTCCATACACTAGGTAAGTGATGATGTTCTTCGTGGTATGTATGCTTTCTCATAATACTATACCAACTGGACTCAAGAACAGGAGTACCTTCTAGCATAGTTTCATCATGGCATTTTAAAACTATTTCATTTATAAAATCTTTTAATTTGCTTAATTGTGGTAAACTTAATATATTTGTGTTAGCACCATAAGAAGTATAACCGTTAGCAGAATACCTTACAGGAGATGTATCCTTCTTTTCTTGATCTAGCAACAAAGGGACAATATCTTTTTGTAACTCTTGTGAATCTTCAAACTTGGATCTATATACTTTCGTAGGAAAAATTAATTGTGCGTCAATCATATGTACCTACTCTTTCCCAAGGATATACTAACCAAACATCTTCTTCTGCTTTGTTAACCTCGTGGGTTGAATAGTTTACCATAAATTTAAAATCACTTGCTGAATTATCTGTCAGTACTGCGAAACGTACATTTTCACACCACACATCACGCCAGCCAGTATCCTCTGGGTTACAACTTTTTTGCCAGTCGTCAACAATCCAATTGAATGTTGCTCCTGTATCATTAATGTCATCTACTATTAATATATTTTTTGACTCGTTCCTTGGTTGTCCTTGTTGGAATTTTCCAAACGCATCTTCAGCCATCCAGGTATTGCTTTCAAGTTTACTGTCGTCTCTTAAACTTACTTTTATGGCTTCGCAAGGTATTCCAGTCATGTTGCTTATAATAGTAGCAGGAATATTACCACCTCTGGTGATACCTACAATATAATCAGGTCTCCACTGATCTGTATACATTTGGTTTACTATGCTTACACAACTACGTTCAACATCTTTCCACGAATAATAATGCTTTTTAACCATTTTGTTTTTCCTTCAAATATGTTTCGTTGTGTACCCATTTATATCCTGCTTCTCTCCAATTATCTTTTGTTGCTGGTACCCAATCTACAAATCCCCATTCGGTTCTTTTCTTACCCATTAAGAATAAACTCCAACAAGGAATCTCTTTTCCGTTTTTGTCTTTTTCTAATTCTAACCAGTGTAAGTCTTCCGCCTTTCTAAATCTAATGTGTCCAGGACCACGCCACTCCTTTGTGCTACCTACTACTGCTCCTTCCTGTGAAATGATTGGAATATGTTCCCAATAACCACCTTTTAAAATTACTGCTCCCCAGTTCCAAGGATGATCATGTAATACAGGTTCGTCACTTACAAGTACCTTATGAAGTGTAATGTTAAACGGAAAATTCTTTCTTTCCTTTAAAAATACATAATAACGTATGAGATAAGGTATTGTACCACTTCTATCTGTGATAACCCTTTTTCTTCCTAATTTTTCAAACAACTTAGATAACATCCAAATCATCCTTATGATCATCTTTTATCAAATTATAAATCTCAATAAATTTTTCATACTGTATTTTTAAAGCAGGATACTTTTCTATCATTTCTTTTACCCTATATTCAGCGGGCCAAGTATCTTGTAAACTGTCATCTAGGCCTGGAAGAGTAATTGTATAACCGTCAGTGCTTGTATACGTAGTATTATAAGCGAACTCAGTACCGGTATCATTTAAATCTGTAGTATACATAGAAGGACAAGGACTAATTGTCATTCCTCCTATATGAGTAGTATAATTATCATCTGGCTTTGTAATATCTATAGTAATTTTATTTTCATCATCCATTATTTTATACTCTCATACAATCTTTCTCCGTGAAAGAATTGTTTCAATTGAAATATTTGTTTTTCTAATGGTTGTAAGTATTCATCATAGTATTCCATTAGATCTTTAATCTTAGCAATCAATTGTGGTTTGTATCTTTGATATTGATCAAAGTTCTTTGTCCATATACTAGGATACTTAAAATCTGGAATTGCCATTTCACTATAACTTAATCTATCAGGAACCAAAGGAAGAGCACCAACTAATGCTCCTTCGTACCAGCTTATACCTAATGTCTCTTGTAAGTTAGCACTAAACACTATCTTAGCTTCACCTAATATATTATGATATTCATTCTTTGTAAGTTGTCTTTCCTGACAGATTACAAATTCATACTCTGGTAAGCTGTCTCTTAAATCTTTAAATATGTCTAATTGTTTTTCTGGAGCAAGCCTGTGAGGGAAAACAATTGAATTAATTTTTTCCATCTTCTTATAGGATGTCAAACTGCCTTTTAAGTATTCCATCGGCCAACCTACTCTTTTAACTTTAGATTCATCAACCTGTATCCATTGTAGATCACTGCCTTTGTGTTTAAATGTATCAAGAAACATATCAATATGGAATTGTGTAGCAAAAAAGTTATGATCATAACAAGCATACATACTTCTTTCAGCATGTCTTACCCACGGTTTATCACCTATTAGTCTACCTAAAAAATCTTGTGGATCATAACTACCAGCATGCCACAACCCACCAATGCGAATGTCAACACCCAATAGTTCTGCCATATACCGTAGTTGAATAACTGTAGGATTCCAAGCATCGGTATAGAGAAAATAATCGCCATTTTTAACTTTTCCATTACAGAACATCTCGCCTATTTGTTCTAACTGCTTACTTTTGTAAACGTTAGTACCACCAAAGTTAAGAAACGCCCCGGGTGTTGTTGCCTGGGGAGTATCTCCTCCACTTATAACTTTCACATCGTGATTTGTAGCATGTCTTAGTTGCTTTGGAAGAAACTCTTTCCATTGCTTTGTGTAACGTGTATCTACTGCTTCAATATCTACGATATAAATCGCCATTAGTGTCTCCTTTTACTATAGTAACGTCCTTGAAACTTCTTATCAAACTTTTTAAAGTATGGACGTTTTTTACCTTTCTTAAAATTACAAAAGGCACGCCAAGCACGACTCTTGTCATTATAAAGATCTTTTTCGTTATAAACATAACCATCATGGCCATAACCAAACGCAGTCTGGCAAAACTTTTTGTATTGTTCTAAATCGTCAAAGATTTGTACAATCTTTGGATTCTGGTTAAAGTATTGACCCTTTTTCACTTTATTTCTCCTTAGTAGCTAGGGTATTCAATGTGAGCACCGTTCTCACCGTCCTCTGAAATATCAATATGTACTTCTCTGTTAGGATATTTTTCTGTAATCTTATCATACAAATCATCGGACATCATTTCACAACTCTTGTAATCTACATTTAATTCACCTTCATATAGTTTCATTAACCAACGTTTAAATTGTATAAATTCAATATCTCTATCATTATGTGTAACAGATATTGCTACCTTAAAATGGAATATGTGTCTGTGTGGGTAACCTAAAAAACTTACGTCATATTCATCACCTGTAGCAAGACTTGGATCATCCAGTGCCGCAGGATACTTATGGATACCTTCTTTAGTAAAAGTTACCCAAATCATTCTTTTTGCTTCTGTTTTCATATTTGCCTCTTTCCTCATTTTCCAAAGCATCCAGTCGTAATATCTAACTGGCTCTTCATCTTGTTCAACATTCCCAAACATAGTATACTACCTTTAATGCTCACTGTCAACCTTAATTGGCTTATCTTGGGTATATTTTTCCCAATCTGTAAACTTATTTCTATCCAAATGTTCTTGTACATAGGATACCCAAACTCCAGGATTAGTACCTTTAAATGTATTGTCGTCAACCTTAATACATGCGTTATAGTTTAATTGTTTAACATAAGGCAATTTTACTGAAATCATACTTATAAAATTATCGTGTTCGTTATATCCACTTTCAATAACATATTCATGGTATCTTACATCATAGTCTAATGTAACCCAAAGACCTGCTTTTAAAAGTTCTGTAACCATTTCATCCCAGCTTTGACTTTCTTCTTCGGTTCCAGTGTCTCCTGTAACATGAAAACTTTGATTGGCTCCTAAGTAAATATGATCACAGTTATTTCTTGTTGCTAATTTTATTATGTCCTTAACAGGTTTGATACCTACTACAAATAACGTATCTTTATCAAATGCCGGAGTCTTTTCTACTTCTTTGCCAACAAAGTAATCTATATTCTCTTGTCGACCGTTGTTATAATCTCTATTCATTTTTTAACCTGTCCTTTATTGCCAACTTTTGTTTCTTAAGTCTGATTAAATGTTCTTTTGTCTGCCATGTTCTATCGCCGTTTCTTTCAACTTCAACTTCTTCCACCTTATTGTGTAGATAATTGTGTAAGTTCAAAAGTTTTTTACTTTTTTTACTTGCTCTACCTGTTCCCATATTATACCTCCTCGAATAGGTTTCCAAATTGTGTTGAAGCATTAACTGTCTTTTTACCTACGGCACCACGTGTACCTATAATAGATAACCAAAATTTATTAAATTCTTCTATAACTGCTTCTGCTTCATCTCTATTTGATGTTGCGAAGATTGCTTCAATAACATCTCTAAATAGAATTCTGTCAAATGATTCATCAACAAGCATTGCGGGAGTTGTTCCTGAATCATATTTTCTGTTTGCTTCTTGTACGGCATTAATGTGGCTCCAAACATTGTGAGCCATCTGTATAGCATAAGAAAAGCTATCCCAACTAGTTTTTCCTTCTTTGCCTATTTTATTTAAATCTCCTGGAGCATATATACAAATATCTTTTACTTCTAAATTCTTTGTTATTGGACTATCTGTAAAGTTTTTGAATATTCCATCTTGTAAAACAGCATCTCTAAAGTTACGTGTATCAGTAGCATACTTCTTATCATCAATGCTTGGTACCATTCTGTATACCCATTTAGTTCTGTCTTCAGTTTCAGTTTGTATATACAGTTGTCCATTAGCAGTAGCAAGAAAAGGAGAAGCACAATCAAATGTAATTGTAAAATTTTCATTGTGATATTTTCGAACTGCTCTTTGTATATCAGTTAGTAACGTTGCCCATTCTAATTTACTTGTACCTAAGAAGTGCATAAAGTCATGTACACCTTTTTCAAGTAATCCATCAAAACGTAATGCTACCAATCTTTTTAAGACTAGATGGATATCACACATGTTCTGACCACCCATCGACCATCCATTAAAGTGTGTGTCAGGATACTTAACAGGATCACAGTAATCTTTCATTTGCTGATACCAATCTTCTGCGTCAGCATGATTCTCACCTTGTAATACATTTAAGAACTTACAGTTACCATTACGATTTTTCATAAAGTAATCGTTATTAATACGTGTGGCATTTACTGCTTCTTGATAAGTTGTTATGCCTGTTGCCTTTTGTCCTGCTTCTGATCTTGACACCCAAGCAGGAATATCAAGTATCATTCCATAGTCCATATAAGCATCCATCCACGTAAGAACTTGTGTACGTTTCTTCATTGCTTTAGGACAATTAGGATCCTTCCAGTCGCCTTCCCAAACACCTTTACCTATTTGAAAACCACCACTATCGCCTAAAAGCCAACTATTTTTATGATCTCTATCTCTTACCATATCTTCCTTAGGAGCATCTTTATTAACATCTAAGTCAGCATGTCCTGCCGAATATAAACTCCAATGATAGTTAAACATAGACTTATTTGGATTTAGCCAGTTCAAACTTTCTACTTCATTAGGAAAGCATTTAGGAATACGTGTTTTCTCAACATATTCCTCTCTACGTTGTTTGCCAACAAAGGTAGCATAGAAGCCGCTTAAAGCTGGCAAAAATATTGCGTAATCCTTTTGTTCGTTAGTTAGGTTTGTGTTCAATCTAAGTCCGTCCTTACAATGTGTTTCCTTAAAGCTCTAACAAGTTCTTCAATTTTATCTACTACAGAAATCATATCTTTATCTGTAATATACTTTTGCTTTTCTCTCAACTTGTCGTACTCCTTAAGAGGTATTGTTACTGTGCTATTCTCATTTTCATATGTTGCGTCTTCTGATCTATCATCGGTCATAAAACTCCTATTTGCTTTGTGCTGGCAAAATGTAATTATAAGTTGCCATTCCACTGTCAACTGCGATCTGCATTGCTCCTTGATCACTGAGTGACATTGTTATTGTTCCATCCAGGTTAAGTATAGCTTGTACCTGTGCTACTGGATAAGCCCAAGTATGCTTTAGGTCTCCTTCAATAGCATTTTGGAATACAAACTTACCTGCGTGTGTATTAGCATCACCAAAGTAAAACATTAAGTCCTTGTCTTCAACTTTGACAGTAAAAACAGTTTCTTCTGTGTGTGCGGCACTTTGTAGTTTCATTCTAGTAATAGATGCTAGAGATGGAGTAAAGTTAACGTCCCAAGACGCACCTTTAAATTTAACACTTTTAAGTTTTTCGTTTATGATTTCTGCTACCATAAATCTAAAATCGTTTTGAAAGTCTCCTGCTTCGTTTTCAAAATGAATACCTGTAGGAACTTCAACTCCATTCCTTTGTGCTTTAGTAATTGTTAATTTACTATTCTTTTGATATTCTGGATTTTTTAAATGTAATGCCAACTTATCCATGTTTGGCATGCCAAATACATTAGCACCAAACTCTTCTACTTTGTCTTTTGTATTGGCTGTCAGAATTACACTTCTATCTTCAGCCATTGATTCGATTGTTGTAGACGTTTCATCACCTGTAACCTTTACCAAGTTTAAAAACCCAAGGGCATGTGTTTTTGCGACTACGTCTTGTAAAATATCTTTCATATTGCTTCTCCTATTTTATAGTATACGATATTTGTCATTATTTGTCAACAGTTTTTTACTCTTTTTCTTAGATCACTACTGCTAAAACGGTGATCTCTTGTATTGAAGTATAGTTGTATACCTCTTTTCTCACAGATATCTTTACCTGTAAAATCCTTTTCTCGATATTCTTCACCCAATATTCTTACATTTATATTGAACATTTCCAATATATCTTCTAAATCTGTTTCGGTTTGATATGGGACAATTTCATTTACATACTTACAAGCATGTAATTGGCTGTATCTTTCTACTAAAGTTTGTACTGGGGAATTCTTATCTTTTCTGTCTAAGCTAGGATCAACCTGAAGACCGCAAATTAGATAGTCGCATTGTTCTTTTGCTTCTCTTAACATAACTACATGGCCGGCATGTAGTAAGTCAAATGTAGAACAAGTAAAGCCTATTTTCATTTAATGCCTCTTTCTTTTAAAAAGCCTTCTACGGTATGCTTGTGTGTAAAACCTAAATCTCTAAGTTTTTTTGTATTTGCCTGTGTGATCTTTCTTTCACCAACAGTATTTAGTTTTACAGGTAAGTCAGGTCTAATGTTGTGAATACTTACACAAACTCCTGTACCAACATCTAACGAACCTACGGTTTTACTATTCATTATTATTTCAATTGCTTCACAAAGATCTTCAATGTGTATAAAGTCTCTTTTATGATTTGTAACATACTCTAGTTTGTTGTTTAATAGTTTATCGAAAAACATATTAGCTCTAGGAATAGGTCCATAAACTGTATGGAATCTCATAAAACAGCAATTATCGTGAGGTATATATTCTATAATATTTTTACTTGCCGCATATGGATTTAGGTGAGGTTCGTACTGTGAACTAGATCCTGCTACACAAATTCTAGCATTAGGATAATAATTAAGAAGTCTTTTTGTTCCTTCTACATTGTTATTCCAATACTTTTGAGGATCAGCAAGACTTTCTCTTACTCCACCTATACCTGCTAAATGTATTACCATTTCTACTACACTAGGGTGTGGAAGCTCACATGTAAGTATATCGTCTCCACTTTTTATATCTAATCCCATTAAATCATGTTTAGTAGATAATCTTTTCCATAATTCTGTGCCTATAAATCCCTCATGACCTGTTATCAGAATGTTCATTGATTGTCCTTTCGTTTGAGTCTACTACCTCTTTTAATATAGTAAACGGTTTATTATAACTTGAAAAAGTATGTAAAAGGGCTTTTGTATCTTTTGGGAAACAAGCACCGCCAAATCCTCTGCTACCATCTGGTCCAGGAATCATCATATGGCTTTTCGTAATTCTATCATCAATGCCTACTAAATCAGCAACATTCTCATATTCAATATTTGTTGATTTACAGAAATCATAAACTTCATTAAAGAACGCAACTTTGGTAGCTAAAAAACTATTTCTTAAATATTTTGCCATTATAAGTTCTTCAACAGTTCCATATACAGGTTTAAATCCTTTGACTAAAATGAATATATCATACCAAAAGTCTGTATCATAACCTCCAAATAACATATTGGTTTGATTCTTAAAGTCTTCGTTAGCATTCGCGGCTGTCAAAAATTCAGGACTAAATGTAATTCGTTTGTTCCAAGACTTAATTTCTTGATAACCTTCAAGGCTTATAGTACTTTTAATTAATATAGGTTTATCGTCAGGACATTTTTTTATGACGTCCCAAACTATGCTCATGTCACAAGCATTAAGATTAGGTGAGCTTGGTGTTGGAACACAAACAATATAGCCATCTGAATCTTCTGTAATAACATTATTATTATATTGTGGATCTACTACCTTTACATCATAATGATCTTGTAATAAATTATGTACTGCTTTACCTACAAAACCGAATCCAATTAAAGTAAGTTTCATAAATTTCTCCAACATAGGTAAGCATAAAATAGTCCACCTAGTACTAATGTTAATAACATTGTTTCTGCGTCTGATATAATCATTTCGCTCTCCATCTATATACTTCTTCTATACAAAAGTTCCTTAAAAACTTACAGTCTGCCAATTTAGCACCTTCAGTAGGTACTGAACAAACTTTTTCATGTTTGCTATTTTCCCAACAATTTGTTGTAATAGGATCTCCGTACTTTTTTAAAAATCTACTCCATGTATCGTCCATGCTCATCATAGCGACTAAAGGAAAAATAAAGACAACTAAAATTATCCACATGAAGGATATTCCAAAGCCTTTGTTATGGTATGGTTGATTCGGATCACTCATGTTCTATTTCCCCTTAAAGCAAAAAATACACCACCTACCCATAAAAATACATGTAGATTGTCGTATAAAATTACGTCCCAAAAACTTTCAGGTTCTCCTACCCAAATCACTCCGGTCATAATACAACTGATTGTAATACCACTGAATCTAGTAACGGTATCACCCATCCATGGCCAATTTTCTAACCACTTGTTTGCCATAAGTCCGCCCGCAAGTAATCCTATACCCGCTCCTAATTCACCATAAGCAACTACCCACCATACTAGATAAGGCAATCCAAATGAATCAGCTGTGTCTATATCAACTGGAATTTTATCTAATCCCTGCTGAATAAAAACTATTGCTAGTGGTATTCTCAGTAACCAATGGCTCAGACAAAACTCTGGCAATCGTTCACTAATTTTAGCAAATATATTCAATTTATTTCTTCTCCTTCTTTGCTTGTAGCTTAGGGTGTGGAGTTCTATCGTTATAAATGTCTCCAGCCATAGCTTGAATTTGTTCAACTAAATGTGTTACAAGATCAACATCATATTCTTTTGTATGTGTTTTATATTTTTCCCTATGTGCTTGTACAGCCAAGCCATGCATAGCACTTACTTTGTCCATTAATTGTTGTATTGTGTGTATCATATCATTCTCCAAAGTCAAAAAGTGTGTTGAAAGTATTGTGTTGTTTAGTATCTTCTAAATGATAATTGAGAACACCAATAAGATTATCTAATTTATTATCTATAATTGTTTCCTCCATTGCGTCATTATCAAAAGGAAGTGCTTTAAACCAATCTGGTATTCGTAATTCATCAGTTGGATAAGCAACACTTGTATATCCTAGTGGATTTTGTTTCAGTTTACAAACGATAACCTTCATACCGTCAACTATTTCTTGGCAATACTTGTCCCCGTTCATACGTTTTAGTGTATTCCAATTGATACTTGCTCTAACATGTCCGGGCATATTTGCCTTGCCTTGTTTTTCTTCTAACCTTCTATAGTGTCCAACTTTATTTGCTCTCTTAGGAGATCCTTTCTCGTATCCCGGACGTTGCTTAAAGTCAGCTCTAAATTCTGTAATTCTATTCAGTATTTCTTTTTCAGTTTTATCTGTTAACACCATTAATAAAAGTTCACTTAAGAAGTCTTGCATGAACACTGGAGTATCTGATCTACGCAAGTCTAAGCCCATTGCTTTTACTTTTCCAGGCTTACCTTCTGTGTCTGTTCTAAAACCTTCCAAATCATAAACCAATGCCGCATAACGTTTCTTAGTAATATACAATCCGCTTTCAGCAACAATTTCTCTACCTGCCGCAATAACTTCTGCTCTACTTTTAGGACAATGAAATGCTTCAGCCATAAACTTATCAAATGTTGAATTTGCCGCTTCAGCTACTTGATCATATAATGTAATTACGTTTTCTTTTGACCAAGGAATCTTACCAGCGTCAATATCTTTTTTAAGAATTGGATAAGCACTAAAATATACAGAGTCAGTATCTCCGTATATGACAGCATCACCAACGTGATCATAAGTACCAGTAATAACTTTATTCACTTCTGCTGACATGTGTTTAACAATAGTTCTACCTGATAGTGTAGTAGACTGTCCGATACGTTTATCAAAGAATCTACAGCCTGGATTAAGTATAGCACCATACAAACTATTTAGGTTAATTTTTTTAACAAGTTGTCGCTTGTCCCAATATTCTACTTCAATCTTGTTATCGGCATCTTTTGCTTTCTTAAGCTGACCTTGTAGCTCTTTACGTTCACTATACCAACGTTTAAGTAGTCCAGGAATTATACCTTCATGCTCTGTAGTAAAAATTGTACCATTAGACGATAGCATCCAAGGCTTATTACTTTCGAAGATCATCTTATATATTTCAGCACCACTAAGAATGTCTTCTTTTCCATTTTCCCAGTCTAATGTAATAGCAACATCACGTTTTTCTGCCATCACTGCTTCATATTCTAAAGTTCCAAACTTTCCTTCCCATGCTCCAGCAAATGATTTTTTCTGTAAATTCATTGCTTCATTTAAGTATTCTTCAGTAAGTGTTGGACGGAGTTGTCCGACAATGGTTGCTGGATCCATGTTAAGTGCTCTAATGACGGACGGATACAGTGAATTCAAGTCCATTGATCCAATCCATTTATGTAATCCTTTCTTAGGAAAAGCAACATAAGCACCAGCCGCCGTCGAAGATTCAGGATCACGTTTAGGCCTGTTTGGCACTCGCATACCACGTCTATGTGCTTCGTTAACTATAGCTTGTTCTGTAACTGCGACAGCACCCATAGTGGTCTGTAGCAAAACAGTATTCGCATGAGCAAGTTCGTTACTAAGATCTATAAACCTTAGTTTTTTGTCCAGCTTGTCCAGTAGTGCAACATCTTGTCTGTTGTATTCAATGAACGTTCGGAAGTCATTGTTATAAAGTTGATCGAGGGTACCTTCATAAACAGTCTTCTTTTCGCCAACTTCAAGTTCTCCAATGGCATCAAGTCTGTAAGTATGTCTTTCTTCATATGTGTATTTACGATATAATTCTAAACTATCTAAATGTACTCTACCTACTAGGTCATAGGTTTCCGCTGATTTACCATACTTCTCATACTCACGTTTCTTAGGAAGTTGTTTCCATAAACAAAAACGTCTTGTATCATCTTTGCTTAATACACGTTTTACTCTGTTTACAGTATAAGGAATATCATAACCTTCACTGTTCCAACCAGTAAGAATATCACTATCTTCAATTATATCTAAGAACGATTGTAACATATCTCCTTCTTTTTCAAAAAGGATAACGTCTTGTCCCCATTCTTTACATTCTTCTTTAGCCTGTTCCATTGTAAGTGTTTTAGGCGGAACTGCTAGTGTTATCAAAGCATCAAGCCACTGTAAGTGTACAGTAATAGCAGTAATTGGCATAAACGGATCGCTTGGGTCTGCGAATCCACGTTCAGGATCAAAGTCAGTTTCAATATCAAAAAATGCTACATTTGGTTTAGGAGCATCTTGATTAAGATAGTTTTCACTTAGACATTGGAATATAGGATTAATGTCGGATTCAAATAACTTACGTTTGTTGTTTATTGCTAATTCTTTGCGGAAGTCTTTTGTGCTTTTACTTACTATACGGCTTATAGGATCACCGTATATGCTTTTATGTTTACCTCTAGGGTCATCATAATAAAATGTATATTTGACCGGGTATTCAGTATAAAGTCTCTTACCTTCTTTTCTTTCAACTACCCTGATAATATCAGAGTCCCTGTCAAAATATGCGTCTACGTAACTCATTTGTTCTCCTAGTTGCTTGTGGCCAACCAAACCTTGCTACATGCCCACCAATTGGTATAGGGCGTATAATTATATTTACTTACTTGTCTTTTCCAACAGTAGCAACAAGAGTTTCAAGGTCTTCAAATTCATCAGCAACTTTATGCCAATCACCTTTGTGTGCTACCTTAATTGCCTTATTGATTGTTGCTGTCTTAACATTAAGTTCTTCAGCAACTGCTTTTACAGTTTCCTTCAAACCTTCTTGTAGGTCAGCTACTTCTTGTAGAACCTGTGCGCCTTCATTTACTAGTCTTTCTAGTTTTGCCTTTTCATCTTGTCCATAAACTCTATCACTCATAATATTCTCCTAGTGTTGCCTAATTATAATGTATTTTTGTTTATTTGTCAAGTGTTATTTTGCCAATTTATTTGCGTATGCTTCTTCAAAACCATCCAAATATCCTAAGTCTTGGACACTTGCTCCTTGTAAATTACACCACATTCTCTTAAAGTAAGAATCATAACAACTATAAATGGTTTCATCGGAGGTATTTAAATGTCCTTTTACTATCCAAAACATCTCGCAGGCCTCCTTATGTGAGGGACCACTCATTTTACAAAGGCGCCAATCCTTCCGTGGATATCTGGGTAATCAATATACCTATATCCTTTCGGAGGCTTTGTATCTTGTCCTTCCCATACTGGAATAAACTCGTTAATATTATTATCAAAATCAGTATTTTGTCTTAAATGTACTTCGATCAATTTGTCACCTATGTATTCGCAGTTTAAATTTTCTTTGTTTATAAAAGTATTTAACACAACATCAGGAGCAGGAATATGTTTGTGAATTCTGAGCCATTTATCCCAATGTGTAAATGTATCTTCTGCTTTAAATCCTTCAACACATAATACTTGATTACCCCATTTGTAATCTACAGAATAGTGACGTCCGTCAAACCATTCACACCAAAAATATCCTAACGGAAGATGCATGGTTTCTTCTTCCAGCCAAACTTTTTGAGCACCTAAGCCCAAGCCCATTGCGTTTACACATGGACGAACTATATACCAATCAGGCTTTGGAACATCCATTCCCGTAGGTCCACAAATATAACCCATCTTTCTTGAAAGTATTAGCTTATCTAATACCCACAATTCGTCTGGATCAATTGTTCGCCATAAAATATCCTCAGGATGATCAGGATATTGCTTGTCTAGGTTTCGTCTTCCGTCTTGTATTGCCATTCGTCGGTATGTCCTACTGACCATTTAGGTGTGTTTTCTACAGTATAGTTTTGGGTACAAACCTTAAAGTCAGGTTGCTTTCTGTTTGAAGGTACTAAACTTTGATCTGTGAAAATAACTCTGTTATTAGGTTGTGCGGCAAACTGTCCGTTGTCTAATTTAATTATATTAAAAGACTTATGTTCAGGATCGTGTTCAGAAAAGTTTGTGTCTATTAAGCTCTTGTCTCTGTGTGCGTTATCAACTGTAAAAATATATTCGCCTTTATGCATTTTTTTATCTTTGCCAAAGAATTCACAATTACTCAGCATAGATTTCTTTGTTACAGTAATATCATAGTCAAAACAATCCCATATTTGTAATACATCTAAAGGAAGCTGATTATCTTTGTCGTAATCTTCTTTCCATACAAAAGCTGATATAGGAAGTTTATCAAATAAAGCACCGTAGTCTGTGAGTAATGTTTCAAAATACAAAGCCTTACCCATAGTGCTTTTTACAGTGATCCAAAGCCCAGGAGTTAGTTCTCCATGTCCTTTTTCTAGATCATATAGATACTCTTTTTTTACAAATACTGGTATAATAGGGGTGTTGTGAACTAAGAATGACATATCAAATGTATTTATCTGATATTATTTTATGAGCTATTTACAGTGATGGCATACACAACCAGTACATATATCATTAACACACTCTTTGCACTCTGTATCACAATGACATGTATGATTACATTTTTCGCATTTACAGTTTTCCATGGTATTCTCCTAAGTTTTTACGTTTTTTGCCTTACCACGTCTATCTGCATTGGGATCTTTTCTTCGCTTACGAGATGCTGAAGTTTTTCTTTTCTTCTTTCCCATAGCATAAGCCTTGCTGGCTGGTAAACACTTTGGCTTTCCTTCACCTTCACTTTTTCCTCCGCAAGATCCACGAACTTTTCCGTCTGGACCAAAGCGAACCCATTTTTGTTTGAACCATTTTTTTAGATCTTCATGTAAGTCCATGTCTTCTGAAAAAACAAGATCTCCACAGTTCACACAATAATCAACATGTTCATTTTTTCTACAGTCAGGTACACGTTTACCAAACATTGTCTTCATGCCATGTTTCTTATAACCTTTCCAACAACGTGTGCCTTCTGTTGTTAGATCGTAATGTTCCTTATAGTATTCATTTTCTGGATCAGCATCGCCTGCTGTGTCTGGCCACCAATCTAAATTGTATGTTTCACCCTTTTTAAACATGTCTTTCATAGCAAGAATACGTGCTTCGTATTGATCTTTTACAGGATCTACTCTACCTGATACTACATCTAAACAAAAATTAAGTGTGACAGCGTTTGCTGTAAGAGATCCGCATCTAGCACCAACTTCATTTTTCAAATGATCGATTAATATGCTACCTGAACATTTTGCTAACTCGTCTGAAAGATCTTCGTCAACTTCTAAGTCAATGTAAGAATATACAAAGTCATAATGTGGAGCAGGTGAACTATGTAAAATATATTCATCTCGGCAAACTACTCTCTTGAACCCGTCTATGTTATGCCAAACAGCTTGTTCATTAGTAAATTCATCTGGTGAACCAAAATGTTTTTCTAAATACTGTGAATATGATATAGCTTCGTCATGATCCCAGTTGTCGTAACTAGGAGTATCCGCCTGTTCTACTATTTTTATGAGTTCTCTAAGATGCACTTTTACTACCCCAGTTTTTTGCGCCTTTCTTACGGCACTGAACTAGAGCACCAGACGCATAAGCACTTGGCCAAACTTTGTATCTGGATTTAACTTTGTGATAACAAGCATCTTTTTTCCCTGCCGCTTCGTCAAATTGTTCCTCAGTAATAGACTTTCCTACAAAGTCTTCTAGTACTAATGAACCTTCAGATTTTTTTTTTGACTTTAAATTATCTTCAAGTTTTGTTTTTAGTGATTCAATATATTGTTCTTTGTTTGTATCGTCTGTGTAACGAGGATCTCCCGCTTTCATTCTTTGAAAAGCAGGTGTGTTTAAATCCTTATCAGGCTGTGATACTTTCATAGTAGGCGTCTTGTTGTAAATGTCAAATGGTCCTTCACGTCCATCAAACATACCCATCATATCTAATTCGTCTTGCATATATTGTACAGGATCACCATCTCTGCCTTTTTGTGTACCATATGGCATATCTTCTGAAAAGTAATCAAATAAAGCCATATATAAATCAGTATCATATATGTCCATTAGATCCTGACTTTGTAATAATTTTTTTGTTTCTTGCGGATGTTTTGCCATTACATATTTCATGACGTAATCTTTTTCTGGAACCATTTTTTTAGTTTCTGGATCCATAATTTTGTTTTCACTTACTTTTTTCTTCGTTAGGTCGTCTTTACCTTTGCCGTCTATAGCATAGTTAGGAACCATTTTACCCGTTTTAGGATCTTTGACCATTTTCTTTTTAGCTTCGGTCATTTCATCAAATTTTGTTTCATAATCTAGATAATGATATACAGACCCTATGTAGTCTGCCGCTTTAGTAATTTTAGATTGGACCCAACCTTCTAAGCCTTCTTGCTCAGTTACACCCTTCATCATTTCGTGTAATTTAATAGAATATTTGGCAAGTTTGTATAGATCAGCTCTAGCCATCTGAACTTCATGATCAGCTTCGGCTTTGTAAGCTAATGTTGCTAAATCTTCTTTTAAGTCCTTTTCTCTCATTGTCGTGTCCTTTTAAGTATTTATCTCTTTATGGCTTTGCCACCCATCAAATTGTTACTGATGTCAAGTGCGTTTTTAGCTGTGCCATCTTTATTTTTCTTTTGAGGAGCCTGCGGTAATCCGTTTTTTCCCTTAGGTCTATGGCCGTGCGCCATTACTGGATTAGGTAAACATGCAATATTACCTGCCTGTGTTGTTGTAGCAGTAGTATATTCAGTTATTAGTTCTCTTATACGCATAATACTATTTACCCTTTCTTATTAGCAACCGATGCGCCTGTTTGGCTATTTGCTATGTTAAAATCTTTCTGCATTTTCTTCAAAGTATCCTTTGCGGCTGGCATATCAGCAGTACTTGCCTTATATACTTTGCCTCCTCCAGCATTATATTTAATATTTTTACTACCATCTCCATCAATACCTATAGACATTCCTCCAGACTTCATACCAGTATGATCTTTGCTTATAAGTTTACCGCTCATGTCATAAGTTGCTTTTGTATCTATTACGGATGTACTTTTATCAAAATTAGGATCATTCTTTTTTAGTATTTCTCTATCTGCTTTGGATAAGTTACCATAATCTTTGTCCATTGTTACAGATGTATTAGCATCAACTGTAACTGTTTTTTTAACTAGATCATGTATTTGTTGATAACCTTTTATTTTAGGAGTTTCATACTTCAATAATTTGCCATCTGGTGAAAATGTATATGTACCTGCTCCACTTGATACAGTACGGTTACCGTTTTTATCTGTTTGTGTGTTTGTACCATTGTCTGCTGTGCCATCTGGAGTATCTGCGCCTGGTGCTGGTGGAGGTGCTGGCATTTTCAATACCTTGATATTGTCGGGCATTGTATGTCCAGGCCCAACGTCAGTACCTGTGTCCATTGTAGTACTCATTGTAGTCATGTTATTAAGTTTATCAAGCGGAGTGTTTACCTTTGCCATGTCTCCGGCCGCTACAGCGTTTACCATAGTGCCCAGCAGTACTGCCATTAATGTTAAATTTTTTGCAGTCTTTGGAATCTTTTTAATTATGGGTGTTACTTTTGATAATAAATTTTTTGGAAGTTTCTGTAATGTATCTTTTATACCTTCTTGTAATTGTTGAGGAGTACTTTCATTTAAGATTTGTAAAAATTCTTGTTCAGTATATAAAGATTCTGTTTTCTTTTTACCACCCTTCATGTTAGCACACCAGTGATACATCTTAGCACGTTCTCCTGATGCTTTTTTAGCTTTTGCTCTCAAACTAGTGACTGATCCTTTACAACTAGCACCAGATTTTTTTACACGACCGGGTCTGCTTTTACCTTTTTTCTTACCATCAGCAAAGTTCTCACGTACTCTAAGCATGTAAGATCCTTCTATGTTCTCGTCAAAATGTGTATCTCGATAACCGTCAGCGTCTTGTACATCATAACCTAATCTTTTAAGATTCTTCATCATGTATTTTTTTTCTTTTTCTCCACCATAAAATTGTATCATTATATCAGGCTTATTTCTTCTAGCAACCTCTGGCGATACGTTTTTAATATTTGCCATGTTGGTTGATATTTTATAATGATCATATCCGTCTTTTTTTCTAACCAAAACGGATCGTTGTGGATTTGCTATGAGATTGCCTTCTTCAACGCTTTCTTGTGTGCTTTTCTTATACCTATGTCGAAATCTAATCAAATGCATTTTGTATTCCGTACTTAATCTCTCTCCATTATCCCATGCGTCTCGGGCCGCTTTGTTAATTTTGTCTTCTCTATCATTCGACTTTTTAGCTTTGTCCTTAGTCCAAAGAGTTTTATTAGCATTAGGAATACTACCAGCAGGTGCCCAAACTTGTTTGCCGTCTAGTGTAACCCAAACTTGAGGGATTGTTTCTCCTCTATCAGCATATATTTTTTCTATTTTTGCATACAGATCTAGAATTGCTTTTGCAGGATCTGCACGGTCAGATAAATCAAACTCGCGACCAATGCTCGTGTGCATAATAATTTTAGGTTTTGAATCTTTAGTCATTGCTTTTACTGGCGTAGGTAAAGCAGAATACAATGCGGCCGCTCCTAGTCCTGCTCCAACTTTTCCTGCTTTTGTTAAGAAGTCTCTTCTAGTTATTTCTAGTAAAAATTCTAATGTGAATGGAAGTTTAGCAACTGTAATGCTTTCCATTTTTAACATTTTTACTATGTCATATCTGTGATGACCGTTTACTATTCTATTGTAGCAGTCTACTACTATAGGATTAAATCTTCCTTCCAATATTTTTAGTAACTGATCTGTATGATTTTCTTTTAATCTTTCTTTTTGTATTGGAACTAAATTTTCTACGTCAATAGTTTCCATGTTGTGTGGTATATTCTTTAAATGTTTTTTTCCGATTTGCGGAAGCTCGTCTCTACTATATGATTCTTTACCTAAGCCAGTAATCTTCTTACCTTGTTTACGCTTTTTCATATTTGTAGCAATAGCGTAAATTGCTCCTTCAGGATCCATTCCTCTTTCTTTTGCCCAGTTTCCTATAGACTTTTTAGCCTTGGGCTTATCTTTAATTTTGTCAGCTGTCTTGTGTATACTTTTAATAGAGCTTTTACTCATCTCTGCTTCTTCTACAGGGTTATTCATATGTGCTTTTAAATTTTTTACAGTCCTTTCAAACTTGTGATCCTTGTGTTTAAATCCAACACCGCCTGCCGCTTCCCATTTTTCTACATTTTTTCCAAAATCATCAATCAGTATGTTTGGTGTACCGTCTGGTTGTGTGGCATGTACTGCTTTGTTAGATGTAATAATAACTTTGCTAGGAGGAAAAGCAGATAGATTCTTTTTAATCCATTCTCGTTTGTGTGGTTCTGAATTAGGATCGTTTGGTAAAGGAGCACTTAAAATATTATACTTGCCTTTTAATTCTTTAATTAAACCAAGTAAGTTCATAGCGTTTTTTGTTATAGGAATGTTTAACCAAAAATCATCCTTGTCCCTAATTTTTTGTAAAGCACTATCTAAGTCTTTTATTTCTCGCCAGTCTGTACCAACCAATGTTTTCCAAGCACCAAAGAAGTCTGCTAAAACACCGTCCATATCAACGTATATTTCTGATTCACTACCTAGTTCTTTGGCTGTAACTTCATCAATTGATTCGGCCATACCCAAGTTGAATAGCACATTGGTTTTAGAACCACGGACTTTTTTTGGATGCTTTTTTGGCTTGCCTTTACCTAAGCCAAGTTTCTTTACATTCATGTATTCGCCACCAACAGGAACGTCAGCTGTTGCGTTTTGTTTTGTTACAATACCAACGCCTGCGGCTTCTTCGTTTCTAAGATAGTGTTTAAAACTACCCTGCTTAGGAACTTTATTTTCAATACTTTTTATATGACCAAATTTCACTTTTTTCTACCTCTAAACTGAGCAGGCCCTGTCATATATGGTAATGTAAACCATAGTTTAAACCAATCTGGATCACCAGGCTTTACACCAAGTTTCTTTTCTTTTTGTTTTAGGGCGTTTGCTGTATGACTAAGGTTTTCTAAACTGACTGGTTCATATCCTTTGAATTCATTTATACCCGCAAGTTTCTGAAGAGTTTTAATATCCATTACTTGTCCATTCGTAGAGTATAATCAAACCCTAATACATCAAATAGTTTAGCTGTAGTAGTTGCACTTCGCAATGCCTGTGTCATAGCATCTTGTTTGTCTTTATTTGTATCAAAGAAATTCACAAACTTGTTAGCAGTTATAGGGTCAACGTACATTTTTCCGCCTACTTTAATTTCACCTTTGCCAGCATTCCAACTTAAAGGAAAAGCTGTTCCATCTTTCCTTGCGGCAATATTATTTAAAACTTCAATCTTTGGTTTTTGTTGCTTTACTTCGTATTCGTCTAAACTTTCGTCTTGATGTTCGAAGCCAAGTCCACGGCGTACATCATCAAACATTCTTTGTGCTACACTTTGATCTGGAACACCTTGTTTAAAACTTTCAAAGTCGCCTTGTGCGGCCGCTTCACGCATTTTACTTGCACTCATACCACTAGCATCGGTTGCTTCTTCGTCTCTAAATCCACCTTGTTCAACAGTAACTTCTTTTATATTGTAAGCAATATTTCCTGATTTATCTGGTGTGTTGTTGTAAGGTAATATTTGTGTTTCAAATTCTTTGACTCTATCAGATCCACAAACAAGCACTACTTTTTCATAGCCTTTGTTTTCTAAGTATTTCATAACACTCATAATGGTGTTAAGGCTTGGATCTGTGCTAACAGGAATATCAAAAAACTTATTAACATATCCAAGTTTTGTTTTCCAATCTAATGGATTTTTAATATTTGCTGTTTTAAAATGTTTGTTTGTTTTACCTTTTGGTGTCAAAAAAGGAGATTGCGTCATGCTTAAAAACAACATTGGATCACCATCATATTGTTTTGCTTTTGCATTTATAGCATTGACTAAAACCGCATGTCCTATAGTAGGAGGATTCATCCTACCATAACCAATTACTGCTGTCTTAATTTGAGCTTCGAATAATTGTCTCAGGTGCACTTGATATCTCCCTTGGAGGATTTTTTTCGTGATCTAAAACTCTGTCCTTCAATGACTTCACATCTTCGGGAGTCATTAAATCTGTAGGTGTTTTGTTAATATTATATTTGATCACGTAATGATTGATTCCTTTATGGATCATTGGATCCATATGACCTTGAATCACTTTTTCATTTTTTTCCGCTCTTATTTTTTCCATACAAGGAAGATAATATTTTCTATAAAACATGTCATCATTTAATAGATGGAAATGTACATCATCTACAACATCAAATGGCAATTTATCTTCTATCGGATTATGTATTTCGTCTATTCTCATTTACCATTTCCTACATGACCAATAACGTGCCTTCGTTCTAGGTCCTGGATTGTCACAGTTGTGTCTAGCACGAAAACTTCTTCTACGTGCTGGATTTGATTTTTTAATTTTCATATCAGGGTCACCAAAGTTTACTTTTTTAACATTCTTTGTTTTTGGGTCTTTTACATAAACTTTAAATTTTTTGACATCTCCTCGCATAGGTTTACCAAGTTTAACTTTACGTCCTTGATACTCAGCTTCGTCTAGGTCTTCATCTTCGTTATACCACATGTCACCATATGCTTCATCAAAGCCATTACCGTCGTAGGTTTCGTCAATACTTGCTCCAGCAAGTTCTTTAATTCTATCAAGTTCTTCGTTATCACTCATGCTAAAATCTTTTGTTAACCTTTGAGCAAAACCTTCTACCCATGAATCATCACCAATTGCTTTTATAAGTGACATAATTTTTTCATCAGCACTATTTCCAGGTACATCTTTTGCTACCACTATATCGGAGTCGTCATACTCTGATGCACTTATAAAAGATTTAAGTTTTGGAAAATCATCTTGTAAAGCATCATCATTAATTTCTTCTATTAATTCGCGTAAAACTACTTCATCATCATCTGAACCAATACCTTTTCTATATAATTCTCTAAATTTATCTAAACTTCCCAAACCACGTTGCATATCAGCCTCTGTTGTTGCTTCTTGCGGATCGAAATATTCTGGATCATCGCCGTGAAGTACATCGTCGACGACCTGAGCATTTTCATCAAAGCCTATTTCACCTGTGATGTCAGCTATCATTGAAAGCATTCCTCCTGTGATAGGCATAGTATCCTGAAACTCTCCGTGATCTCCTTCTACCCAATCACTGTCTCCTGGTCCTTTATAACCTTTCATTTTGTTAAATTTAGCAACTTCGCCTTTTTCGTACATGTCAGTTAAGATACCTGAATTTAATCCTGCTTGGATAAGTCCATTTGGTAAATCGTCTCCGTTCATACCTGTATATCTGCTGAACTTTTCATTCCACTGTTGGATTTCTCCACGCATTTTGTCTGTAACTTTAATGTTTTCCGACACACTTGCTTCACCATATTTTCCACTAGGTGATCTAGGCATGGGCCTATTCATATAGTCTTGAAAGGCTGAGTCTTGTGCTTTTTTCCAGGCTTTATCATATGCGGTATCTTTGGGTTTTTTTACAGGTTTCTTTTTAACCTGTGCTTTTTGTTTTTTCTTATCACTATCTATTGCTCCCATTGGATTTGGTCTATTCCAGTGTGGGTTATATCTGCCTTGATCATCTAGAGTTGGATCTAAAGCATTTTCGTTTGTTACTTCTAATAAGTAATCTTTAAATGTTTTTCCCATGATACCACCTTGTATGTTGTAATATAAAGTATTTATCAATATATGCTAATACAAAAGTTAGATTGAGATAAGTAAAACCTAAAAAGGACACGCTTATGTTACAGCACAAGCATCTAATAGTTAGGGCAGAAGTAAACAATCCACCTAATAACGAACAGCAAATAGTAGAGTGGACTAAACAATTAATAGAATCAGTTGGAATGAAGATAATGCTTGGTCCTTATGCCAAGTATTGTGATATGGAAGGTAATAGAGGCATTACTTGTATTACAGCAATAGAAACAAGCCACGTTGTCATACACGTTTGGGACGAATGTACTCCTGCTTTAGTACAATTAGATGTTTATACTTGTAGCAATCTTAGTAAACAAGTGGTATTTGATTCGTTAAAACCCTTTGCTCCGTTGAATATTGATTATAAATTTTTAGATAGAGAAACTAGTCTAAGCTCTTTTTAGGATACCTATTTGTGTTTGTCCTACTGTACGTAGATCATTGCCAAATATATTTAAACTAAACTGTAATCCTGGTTGATCCCAATTATCAATCTGGAAGTATAAGCTAGATCTTGTAGATTTCACAAGAATTAGGAAATGTTCATCATTCTGTGATCTTCCGTAATTGTATATACTTAATTGTAAAAGATCTTTACCAGTAATATTCTTGCCTTTTTCGGCAACCTTGCTAATCATATCTTGTATGGATTCTTCTTTAAAAATGTTTGCTAGTAAGTTTTGTATTTGAGCAGTTTCTAGTTGGAAGTCATCAACAAATTTACCAAATATGTTAGCTGAACAGTTAGGATATCCTTGGACCAAAGCGTCTTGTTTTGTTTGATCATTCGGAAATAGCATCTTAGCTACTTGTTTAGAATTGTACATACCTAGTGTATTTTTTGTAGGAGTAAGTCTGCCTGCTCCTGTACTGCTACCTGCCGCCGCCTTAACTTCCACAGGTGTATTTTTTACTTCTATGTCTCCACTTCCACCCAATGATAATTTTATCTCTGGAGAAAGAATAGCCAGGGCCGCTTCACCTGGACCCTTGTTGTCAGTAGTAAGTCTTGGATCGCCAAACGCATGGTCAAATAATTTTCTAGCAAAATCATCATTAGATAACCAATCGTCCCAGCTAGACTTTCCTGGCTTTAGAAGTTTGCCTGAGTCTACGTAGCTTTTCTTTCCTAAATTACCTATAAAAGCAAATTTTTCTTCTGTTGTACTTTCAACTTCGGAAATAACTTCAGCATATTTTCTTAAAAAATTTGAAAATGCTTGATCGGCTTCTGGTCTTGTATTTTCCGGGGCAAGCATAGCAATAAATCTATTAATAAAATTGCCTTCAATATCTTTTGCTTTTGTGCTAATCTGTGTAAAAATTTCATCTACTAATTCAGGATCGCCTTGTAGCTGTCGTGTAATTCTATCAATTTTTTTTAAACGCTCTTTGTCTAAACCTGTGACAGGACGTTTTTCATTTAACTTGAATTGACGGAAACGCATTAAACACTCACTTCAATATCAAAGTTGTTATATCCTAAATCAAATAATTTATTTGCTATTTTCTCTGCCACATTGTTTGACTCTTGTTCATCTAGTTGAACATGTGTTTCAACTGTTAGAACTGTTTTACCATCATTTGTATCGTACAGCTCATAGCCTGTTTCTTCTTCTAATAAGGCATTTGATGCTGATGTTGCTACTTCAGAGACAACTATGTCATCTACTTCCTGCTTTGTGTCAAAAACTATGTTTATAAAGTTTTCCATAGCACTTCCTTAATGATTCATCCTAATACTATTTATAGTACCATCTGTGTATATAACTTTGGCTCTAATGTAAACAAAGTTACCAGTAAAATTCGCATACTTAACCGCTGTCTCTGTTGATACAGTAAGAGAAGTAACATCGAACCAGTCTGTAGATTCTGGATTTGTAGCTAACGTTCCTTGTATAGTAATTGTGCCAGTTAAACCGTTATAATCATACTGTACTGTGTGTAAACCATCGGCTCTACCATAATAACCGTCACCACGGAAGTTGCTTCCTGTGATAGTTTCTGTCGTACTATCTCCAGGGTGTGTATTTGCTGATAAAATTATTTCACTACTACTCGGCATGCAACTATTTATGCCAATTCGTCTTCGCTCACATATTTGATGACTTTGGTAATTCCGGTTCCTGCCGCTATCTTAGCTAACATCAAATACTTTTCTGTCTTACATCTAAAATAAAATCCCTGTGTCCATTGATGTTTTTCAACGGCTTCTAGTGCTTTACTACCTATTTTAATATGTTTAGAATTCTGTTTACAAAAGTCAGAGAATCTACGGTCTACTTGTTTTGCTAAAAAGGCTTTATATGGCCAATCGTTTTCTTTATCCGTTACTACCGTATTAATGGCATTGTTTGATAAAAAATCAGCAATAGAATCAGTAGCAGGTTCGTGGAATTCAAGGGCACCTATTTTTTCTGCTATTTTAAGTAACCAACTGGATTCGTTTGAATAGATATCTAACTTTTGTCCTTCACACCTTACTGATGCTTTTTCTTTATTTGATTCCAATGCCGTAAAGATAATACAATTATCCATAAAAGTTTCTAATGAAATGTTTTCTTTTTCACCACGCCATACTCTAAAAGGACTTTTTATAGGCAATTCAGATTCAGCCTGTCTTTGCATTTCATCTAGCTTTTGTTTAGCATAGCTTAGATTCATTCCTCTAAAAATAGCACCAATTGGATTTCTAAGTCTTAATTTGTAAAGGTATTTGTTGTAAAAAAGACTAGTTGTTTTCTGTTTCTGTAACATGCTTCACCTTTTTTTCTAATGAAATAAGTTTTATTTGATCTTTTTCAACATCAATCTTAACAGTTCCGCCTTCTTTTAAATCACCGAACAGTAACATCTTACTTAAAGGACGTTTAATATTTTTGTCGATATATCTCTGCATAGGTCTAGCACCCATTTTATTATCAAATCCATTGTCTACTAGATGATCTAAAGCAGAGTCGGATATTTCACATTTTACGTTTTTATCTGTTAACATGTTTCTTAGTTCTACAAGAAACTTACCAACAATTTTTAACATAATAGGTTTATCAAGTTTACCAAATACTACAACACCGTCTAATCTATTTCTAAATTCTGGAGCAAAGAATCTTTTGAATTCATCATCACCATAATCCAAGTCCATGTCTTGACTAAATCCAATAGTATTTTTTTCTGCCTGTTCAGCACCAAGATTTGTTGTAAGAATTAAAATACAGTTTCTAGCATCTGCTTCTTTACCGTCACTTCCTGTTACTTTACCGTTATCCATAAGTTGTAAAAGAATCTGTGAAACATCAGGATGTGCTTTTTCGATTTCATCTAGTAGTAACACACAATTCGGATGTTCTTGTAGCTTGTTAATTAACTGTCCTGAGTGTTCGTCATGCCCAACATATCCTGGAGGTGAACCAATTAGTTTAGATACAGAATGTTTTTCCTGATATTCACTCATATCAAATCTTGCTAAATTTATACTTAAATGTTTAGCTAACTGTTTTGCTAATTCAGTTTTACCTACGCCTGTAGGACCCATGAATACAAAAGAGCCAATAGGCTTGTCTTCAGATTTAAGCCCCGCTTGTGCTACTAAAATTTTATCTACAATTTCATCTATAGCATTGTCTTGACCATACACGTTTAATTTAAGATTTTTGTTAAGTTGATTTAGGTTGTTTGTCTCTTTTTGTTGAATTTGTTCAGGAGGCAAGTTAACTACCTTAGCTAATTCAAATTTAATTTCTTCTGGAGATACAATTTTCTCTTCTGGAATTTCTTCTTTTAAATTAAATCTAGAACAAGCTAGGTCTATAAGATCTATTGCTTTATCTGGTAGTTTCTTATCAGTCATATATTTTACACTTAATTTAATAGCTTCATCAATTGCTTCATCAGTTATAACAACATTATGAAACTCTTCATAGTATTTTTTAATGCCTTTTAATATATCTTCAGATGTTTTCTTATCAGGTTCGTCTACACTGACACGTTGGAATCTACGCATTAAAGCACGATCCTTTTCAAAGTATTTTCTATATTCGTCCCAAGTAGTTGACGCAACAACTTTGATATCACCTTTACCTAAAGCAGGCTTTAACATATTAGCCAAATCATTTGAACTATTGCCACCACCAGCACCAGCACCGTTCATCATATGTGCTTCGTCGATGAATACTATTGTTTTACCTTGTTTCTTAATAGCTGACATGACTAATTTGAAACGTTCTTCAAAGTCTCCTCTATATTTAGAACCGGCTAACATCGAACCTATGTCTAAGTTATAAACACTATATTCTTCTAAGAACTTAGGTACAACTTTGTTTACGATTCTATATGCCAATCCTTCTGCGATAGCAGTCTTACCTACTCCAGGATCACCTACAAGTAGTACATTATTTTTTAAACGTCTACCCAGGCTTAAACAAATAGTTTCTAGCTCTTCTTGTCTACCTATTACAGGATCAATTTTTCCTTGACTAACTTTAGTATTAAGATTGGTTGTAAATGCTCGTAACGCTCTTTGAGCAACACCGGCTAGTTCTTCGTCTTCAATGGTACTTACATATTCTGCGTTAATATATTCGTTAAACTTATCTTTGTTAACACCATTAGCAGTAGCAATATATGTGCTAAAAGACTTTTTCTCGTTAAGCATTGATAAAAATACATCTGTAATGTCTATATGTTGTCTACCACTAAACAATACTTGTGTGAAAGCTCTATTCATTACTCTTTCAACAGTTTGTGTTTTCTTTGGCTTATAAGGCTTGTCTATATCTAGCTTAATATCGTCTAACTTATTTTGAAGATATTCATGTAGCTCGTCTTTAAGTTTTGCGATTTCTACTCCATATCCTTCTAATATTTTCATGAAGTTGTCACTACAACACATGGCAAAGAACAAATGCTCTAAAGTTACATATTCATGCTTTAACTTTTTAGCATCGTTATTTGCTTTTTCAAAAACTACCTGTAATTCTTCAGATGGTTCAACCATTCGTTTTCACTCCTAATTTTTTATTTATTATACATTTTTTGTACAATTTTGTCAACTAATTTTTCCTTCGTATCTGCTCAATTGCCGTTACATCTTCTTCGTCTAAATTTTTAGGAACTGTGCCTATAATCTTGACATGGATATTTCCTTGTGTACCTATTTTTCTATTAGGTAATCCTTTGCCTGTAACATTGAACACGGTGTTGGGTTGTGTGCCTTTTGGAATAGTTAGCCTTATACTTGTGCCTTCTGGAGTATCTAAATTAAAAGTAGTTCCAGTCATTAAATCTAAAACACTCACTTTCTTTTGGACTAGTAAATCTAATCCGTTAATAGACCAATCTCTGTCTCCTAAGACCTGTATCTGAACATAGAGGTCTCCCGGCGGAATACCATTTATGTCTTTTTGGCCCATACCTGAATATTTAATCTTGTCTCCAGGAGATATTCCAGGTGGAATTTTTATGTCTACAGTTTGTTCTTGTCCATTATTAAGTCTATAATTAGCAATAACATTCTTACCAGTATATACTTCATTTAAGGTAATGCGACAGCCGATCGTGATATCCTGATTTGCCATTTGTCTTTGTCCAAAGCCACCCATACCAAATTGATTCATTATATCATTAATATTAATACCACCGCCAAATCCATCTCCTGTAAAATGGAAAGTTTGTCCACCTCTAGGCATTTGCTGTTGTGGATCAACAGTACCGAATTGATCATACATTTGCCGCTTTTGCGGATCAGATAGATTTTGGTAAGCCTCGTTAATTTGTTTGAACTTTTCTGGATCACCACCTTTGTCAGGATGGTGTTCTCTTGCTTTATTTTTGAAAGCATCTTTTAAGTCTTTATCGGTGGCTTGTTTCCGTACGCCTAGAAGATCGTAATAGTCCATGCAGTTACTTATTTTAAATGAGGTCCCAAGCTATCAGTTCAGGGTTCTTAATACTTTGTACTCGGGCTGTTGAATTTGTAGCAAATAATCCATTTGCGAAACGTATATAGATATCTATGACTGCTCCGTCATCACTGTTAACGTTTCCAATCTTCGCTTTAAATAATTGACTTGTTCCATCAGGATCGTCATAGTCAATTGCTTTAAGTTCTAAGTCACCAGCGGCATCCGCTGACGGTACATAGTACATCTTTTTTGGAGTAGCATAATAGTAAGGTTTGTTTTCAAACTGTAAAAGTTTTTTTAGTTTGTCACTATCAGCAAGAGCATTGCCCATTATTTCTTTAAAGCTTCTCGAAATTGTTTTTACAAGCGGTCGCATAATATCTTTGTATTTTTGAAAATTTGATTGATACCAGTCACCAAATACCCTTTGCCACAGAGCATTTTTTGGTGAAGTTCTTATTACTTCACTTCGGTCAAGATTTAGCACACCTTTGTCATATTTAATTACAAACTTTTTACTTTCTTCGTCGAACATCAAGCTTCTTTCTTTTCCACTTGGTCTTGGGTGTATTATTGTTCCAGGAGCATTTTCTGCTTCATCCATCATAAGGTTAAAGACTCTTATTTTAAATTTTTTAAATTCTTTATCTGCGTAGGTTTGAAATACGTCTTTGCCCTTTAACGGTTCTAGTCCTAATGCTTTAGGAGTTAAGTTTGCTAGGGTGATTCCAGAGGCGTCTTTTATGCTTATTCCACTAGCTGGATGATCTTTAAATACTAAATCAGCTACAGGTCCTATATTACTTCCACCAACCCAATCATATTTTTGAGGTAATGACCCGCTATGAGAAAGTATTTTATCTTTGTAAGTATTACTGATAGACATCCATTGATCAAATTTTTTCTGATCAAAATACTTTGCTACTTTTTTTATTTCTGATCTAGTTTCTTTGGGATTTACAAGAGCATCGTCTGGTATGTCGTTTGGTGTTGTTCCGCCACTAAAGGCAGTAAGCATAGCTAGTTCTGTGTTATACCTAACTACATTAGATCCTTTATTAGATTCTATAATTTTTATATCTCTAAATCTCATAGCTTAATTATAATACTTTCTCTTATATTTGTCAAGTTTATTTTTTACTTCTAGAACCAGTATATAAGCCAAACCAAGCCGCACCAGCACCTACTACAATAGAAACTAGTCCTGATTGTTCCATAGTTGGACTTGGTAAAGCCATGTACCACAAAACAACCTTATATAATAGATATATGTATGTGGTAATAAAAACTCTTGGAAATATTCTCCAAGCATCTACAGCTCTTGCCATATGGATAATTTTTACATACGGATTTGGTCCTAAATCTTTTACAGTAGTGTCTACTTCAAGATCTAATTTTACTTTTTTACTTACACCTTCTTTTGAGGCAGGAACTACTACTTCAGCATCTGCTTCTGGCTTTTTTACTTCTAGCTCTTCAGGCTTCTTTCTTGGCATTATTTTCTCCCTCTTTTGATATCTTCGATTTCTCTTTTATTTTTTGCTATATCGTTTTTGTTGTGATCAATGTCCTCATCTTGTGCCTTATCAATCATAGATTGTATGCGACGTCCCTTTTCTGCGGGACTATCTAAATGAAGATTTTTATTGATAATTTTTTCTAACTTATGTAATTTAATTCTATCGTTTGAGATATATTGCCAAACATAACCCTTATCACTATACACACCAAACACAGATTCTCTTAAGCCAATTTTAACAATTATAGCATCACAATCGTCAAGAATAATACTATCGCCTTCGTTAAAAGCAGGATTAAATTTAAACTTCAATCCGCTCATTAAATTTACAGCAAAATCCTTAAACCAAAATACTGCTGACAAGGATATCAAAATAGCAATCCAAGGTGCTAATAAGTCTGTTAGTTCCATTCCTAATTGGTCAAACATTTTATTTCTTCTTTTCTAATTTTTTAATACGTGCTTCTAAATCATCTATCTTACTTGTGATTTTAGGATATTTTACACGCCAAGCATTTGGATCATTCTGTAACCATGTCCAACCCCAGCGATTTGCTAGGTGCTCTAATGTACTATCAAATTTAGAAACTGCCCATATAGCCATTCTTGTATCTTTAAACCAAAACAAAAATGCCGCACCAAATAAAGACCCTGCCAATGCTGTGTATATCCATAAACGGTCTGTCGCCATTCTTGCTATCATTTCGTAAATCTGTTCCATCACAAGTATTTATGTATAAATTTTGCGTAGTTTATGTTACTTTTAGGGCCATGGTGAACACCATCTTGTGCTTCATCAACCTGTGCTGGTAGAACGGTAAAAGGAAATAATATTTTTCCTTCTTGTGTAAGTTTCTTTTTTCTAAACGTAAAGTTAGTAACTTTTGTGTTTTCTAATTGCCAAGCGTTGTTTACAGCCTTCTGTATTAGGTATGCTTTTGTCATATAATTTTCGGTATACAATATGTGTTGTTGCCATAACGCCTTTTCTGCCTTTTCACTCCAATTACCTAACAATAATGGTCTTTTTCTGCTTCCTAGTTTATCACCTTTGTAATATAGTTGTCTACTAATTTCTGGCCATAATATAGCTACCTGTTTCGGAATAAATTCTTTTTCAATTAAAGCGAAAGTATTATGGAAAATAGTTTCAGGGTTACCACCACAAATACCCATATTAATAGCAGTATTTCCTGAAATGGTTGAATACAAATAAGGAATAGTATTTTCATTTAAATTTGACATACCATAAACATGGCTACATCCTAGAAATAAGATACTATCACTCCAATCATAGCTTTCAAATTCATTACATCTATAGCCATAACTATTGTGTTTGTTTTTAGGAAATCTCTTAGGTTCGTGTACCTGTAAAATATCTAAACAGCTCATACAAATATTTATAAATTAAAATGAACAAGAAACAGTTGCTCCAGGGTCTACAGTAGCAACATTATTTTCTATTTGTATTTTGGGATCGGGTTTGGCTTCGCAGTTGATCTTTTTACTACAACTACTTAGAAGTGTCGTCAGTAGGATTAGGCTTAACAGCGTTCTCATAATATACAATTATTTCCGTCTGCTGTTCAATATAGCGTCTTAGGTCTGCTACATTTATAGCTAGATTTTCATAGTCTTTCATAGATAAGACTACATAAGCTAACTCACCATGTTCGGCAGTAAATTCTTTCACAAAGGATTCATAGTTGTCCTTTGTGACAACATAAACTCTAGTATCTACTAGATCAATCGGTTTTGGTCGAGCTACTATCGGTACTGTTGTCTTCTCTATCTGAGTCACTACTTTTATTTCCGGTTCCCGGAACGTCGAGCACCCAGTTAGGAAGAGGAGTACTACCATCACCGCCAGTAGCGGCTTCAAGCTCGCGCCATAATTTAGCTGTGGCACCATTCATCCTTCCTTCTAAGTCTTTACTATCTCTTATAGCATCTTGTACTAGATCAAGTTCACGTAATCTATTACGTAAATTATCACCATACTTTTCTGCTTTTTGTAAATCGTTTTGTAATTGGTCTGATAAGTTGTTTAGTCTTACATTATCTTCTTTTAGTAATGCTATACTTGCTTCACTAGTTTCAACTGCTGATGAAAGTTTAGCATTGTTTAATCTTGCTATTTCTAAGTTGGACTGTAACTGTTTTACATAGAAAAACCCACCTCCAGCAACACTTAGAATTATCAGTACTACAGCAATCTTTAATCCACTAAACATAATTTTATTTAGCCTAACAACTTTCCGATGGTTTTCGGTCCTACTATACCATCAGCTACCAATCCGTTAGAGCTTTGCCAGTGTTTAACAATTTTAGCTGTTCCTGGGCCAAAGATACCGTCCGCAGGATCAATGTCTAATTTTTGTTGTACTTCTGCTACTAACGGACCTCGTGATCCTACTCTAATAGTTTGATTATAGTCTACTTCTGGCTCTTCAAAATCTCCACCTAATACATCAAGAGCATGTAGGTAATGTTTTTTACGATCTTCTAAGCCAATGTATCCACCGTTAATACGTTTAGTTGCGCCTTTGATATCTTGGTCATCACAGTATTTGTTGATATCATTTGTGTCCCAAAACCAACAAGCTGAATCTAACGCACCTTTTTTTGTGCGTACATAGTCAACTGCCTCTTCGGGTGACATTTCTACTGCCTTTCCGAATTGCGTGTAGTTGTATCTTCCCGTGAGCTGAAGTATGCCACCTCCTCTGAAACGCCAACCGTCTCCTGAATCAGTATCTCCATTATCCATCCTACTTGCGTAGATAACATTAGCAATATTCTCAGGTTGTCTATGATAATCTTGTGCATTTCTTCCTGCCCTTACAAAATATTTAGGAAAGATTTTATTCAAAGCACTAGCACTATAATTAAGGTTTTCTGATAAAACCCTAAAGCCGCCTGATTCGTGTCCACATTGTGCTATAAACATTGAAACTCTTTCAATAGTATCTACTCCCCACAAAGGAAGTATTTCACACATTGCCTCATACCAGTCTTTCCAGTCATCTCTGTGAATAAGCTCTTCAGCCATCCACTCGTCAAAATCAAATTTAAAATGTTCTTTAGCCATTAGTCTAATCCTTTTTTTGGCAAACTTCACATCTACATTGTTTGCATACTTCTATATTTACTTGTCGATTATCGCCGTCTATCATGTCCTTGTACAAGGGTGTACCACAATGTGATTCGTGGCCGCAGTTTTGGCAATTAGTCACTAAAAGATCCTTCGTAACTTTAACACATATCCTTGGTTTTCTAAAACAAGATCTTTACCGAATTTGTTTATATTGTAGTCGCCTAAGTATTTTGTTAACCAAATTACTTCAGACATGTGATCCATATTAATTGTTTCTTTAATTGGCATTCCTTTGCCAAAATCTATAACTTCAAAATGTACAGGTTGCTGATAAGTGTTTTTAACGGTTAATGTATCACCTACTAATTTTATACTTTCAGCATAACTGTTTGTAAAAAAGTTCTTGTAATTTTCTAAATGAGACTCTTTTGTTTTAACATCATATGAATCTCCATCCAATGGTATCTCTTCAGTGATGTTTTCGTTGTTTAATTCTTTGCTTTTAAAATTTTTGTAATATCTAAATCTTAACTTATCGACATCAGCAAGTTTTGTTACACCGTCAGCAATTTCCATTATTTGTGAACCTACATCTTTGTTTCTTTCTATTTCGACAAACACTTTATAAGTTCCGTCGCTTTGTTCACCTGAAGTAACATCAGCGTCTAATACAAAAGGATATCCTTTTTCAATAAAGTTTTCTAAATCTGTTGCTGGGTCTTTTCCGTTCACAGAAAAAGCAAGGGTAACAATATCTCTATCTGTACCCATTTTTGATTTATAAGAATCTATCTCTAGTACATTGTCGACTAGTAATTGTAAATCGTTTTTAATTAATCCCATTAAACAACTTCCTCCGTACCCTGTGTAGCTTCAACACCTGTTTCAGCTGGTTCTATTTCTGGAGCAATGGTTGGAGTAATAGTAGGATCTGTACCTATATCTTCCTGTGCTCTATAACCAGTATAGATATCAGCTATTAGTTTCTTAGGCATCATAATTTCTACTACCCAGATAGGTGTTATATCTAATTTACCCTTTTTAGTACCTGGTCTAATGTCGTCGGGCTTTCTTATTTTTCGTGGCTTAATAATACCATCTCGTTTATAGGTAACCTTACAGTCGTAATCTAGTAATCTTTTGCCACCCATAGGATCAGGCATTTTATCTAAATCCCACATAAACGCACAAGTTACCCAATGCCTACCTATTTTAGGGCCGCTTACTAGCTCTCCGTCCATCCAGTTGTCGTAGACATACAAATCAAGGTCGTCAAGCACTCTTTCAAAGTCCTTTAAAACCTGAAAAGACATATCGCTTTCGTATATGCTTTGTATGTTCTTTATTACCTCTAAAACGTCTTTCATTGGTGTTTCCTGTATGTTACTATTATTTATCCATAATTGTCTTTGTGTTTAACTTGTTGGATTGACCTACTAAATATTTGTGTAGGAAAGACACCTACTGAAGTCATATAAAGGAGGACACTTCATGAGTGCAAAGCGAGCTCGCAAGAGCAAAAACTTTCACAGTAATGTTGTTCAATTAAATAATTATCTTCCAGAAAAGAAAAAAGTCGTTAAAATATACCCGCGAAATAGATCCCAGGAAACATACCTGCTTACCCTTACTGACTCGAGTAAAGACGTAGTCTTTGGAATTGGTCCAGCTGGAACAGGAAAAACGATCATTGCGGTTTTGACTGCTGTAAAACTTTTTAAAGAAGGTAAAGTTGACAAGATTATTGTAACTAGACCCGCAGTTTCTGTAGATGAAGATCTTGGATTTTTACCAGGAACTTTGGAGCAAAAGATGGCTCCATGGACACGACCTGTATTTGATGTTTTGAGAGAGTATTTTAACGCTCGAGAAATAGAAGGAATGATAAACGAAGGAATTATAGAAATTTCTCCATTAGCATATATGCGTGGTAGAACTTTTAAAAATGCCTATATCATTGCGGATGAAATGCAGAATTCAACAGTAAGTCAAATGAAAATGTTACTCACTCGTTTAGGAGAAGGATCAAAGATGGCAGTAACAGGTGACCTTAATCAAGCTGACCGTATGAAAGATAACGGACTGCTAGATTTTATAGGAAACCTTAGTAGACATCCGTCTGCTAGTAGACTATCATATGTGACCTTTTCACACAAGGATATCGAACGACACGAAGCAGTAAAAGAAGTGTTAGAAGTGTATGGTGATGAACTAGTTTAGTTCGTCAACCAAAGGAAAGATGTTACTGATGACGCTGGCACAAGCGTGAGCAATATCCATATGTTCTTTTTGGGTACCGTTAGCGCCACGTAATTCAATGTAATGGGCCCAACTTCTTAGGGTTCCATTCATGTAAAGTGTTGTTTTGGTAATTCCTTCAGGAAGAACTTTTCTGGCTTGTTCTTTAGCTATACCCTTTTTGATAGCCCAGTCGTATTCCTTTTTGGCTAATACAGCAATACGTCTTTGTGCCCAATCCCATTCCTGTTGAAGTTTTTTGTCTTCTACTTCAATAGAGTTTTGTCTGTTCTTTGTATCTTGTAGTCTAGCTTCGCTATACTCAAACATATCTCCTTGTGCTTCAGGATCGGCGTATCGCTGACTAAATTCTTGAAAACTAAAACTTCGATGTCTTACAATTTGGTGTGCTATATCACGTGTTGTTTTAATTTCTAAACAAGCACTTACCATTTCTAATGGTGACCAATGTTTATGTTTTACTAGATATTTTATTAGCTTTTCACTAGTCTCTGTGTTCATTTGGTTAGAAGGATTACTTACCCTAGCACAAAAGGCAATTAAGTCCTGAGCATCTATAAGATGCCGAGCTGTTAAATTTTCCACAGGCTGTGAATAGCTTATTAATTTTACTTCCATTTTAAACTCCTAGTACATCATATCAGCGGCAACGATAAACCTATTATTATTAGATTTTAACAATCCAGGTCTATGCCATTCTTTACTTTCGTAAATTATCCAACCACCTAGGAAAGGTGGCTCCATATATCTTTCTTTTTCTTTAGGACCATTAGGAGCGAACTCAGTTCCACAGTCATCATCTGCTTCAGGTAAGTGTACATAATACACACCACTTATACTATTGGTGCTGATATCATGCCAGTGATGATGCCATAGCTTTTCTCTATCTTCTCCTGGTAGCTTAGTCATAAAACTCCATGCTTGAATATTTTTAATTTGTACTTCTTTTTCTAGAAACATAAAACAACTCATTATAAAGCTCATTTTAAGTTTCATCCAATGCGGACTTGGTAATCCAAACACATTGAAGTTTGTTTGAAACTTGGGACTATTGGTCCAAAATTTTCCATCTTTTACAGCTTGTACTACATCGTCACAAACCGCATCTCTATCTCGTTGAGTGATTAGATGATTCCAATCATATCTTTTTATATTCATCCTGTCCTCAATACAATATGAACACCCCAAGGTGATATTACAGGTGGACCTATAGTATCTATTCCTATGACTTTTACAGCATTTGTAAAGTCAGGGTGCATTTTATGTTCTTCAAACCAGCCAAGATCTCCGCCATGTCTAGGTCCACTAGCACAGGCACTATGTTCTGCGGCCGCATCTTCAAATTTAATTTTACCTGTTTTCAAATCTTTAATTATGTTTTCAGCATCTGTTACGGCTGTACCTAAGGGTCGTTGATGTGAAGTATTTTCTGCGTCTTTGTGACTTAAAAGAATGTGTTTACATCTAAGTTTCATTAATCACCTTTACCAGGCTCAAAGGATAAAAGTTCTCTCTTATTAGGTTTGCCTGCCCATTCTTTAGCATCAGCAGGTACATCATCGGACCTTACTTCTGTGATGTTTGGCCACTTGTTAGACATGTCTGTATTAATTTTCATCCAATAATCTAATTCAGTACCTTCTAAATTCGCATCTGGAACAATAGCATCAACAGGACATTCTGGTTCACATACTCCGCAATCAATACATTCGTCTGGATGTATTACTAGCATGTTTTCACCCTCGTAAAAACAGTCCACAGGACATACTTCTACGCAATCCATATGTTTACATTTAATACAATCCTCAGTAACTAGGTATGTCATTTCATCCTTGCTAGTCTAATCATAGTTGCCGCTAGATTTATCTCTGGATCAGATACAAGTGTATGATCAACAAGTCCTTGTTTAATGATTAGAATAGCACTTTCCTGCTTTGCTTCATCACCAAACAAATCAATGTTGTCATATAACCACTTGTACACGTCTTCGATCTCCTCAGGGCGGGCCTGACTACAAACTAATTTTCTTGCTTTTGAAATCTGACCTGCTTTAAACAGTTCAGTCATTTCAAGTTTCCAATCGCTTTCTCCAGTGTCGCTTTTTTCTGGTGGAACTAATTCACCACTGACACTATTCATTTGTACCATATTTATACACTTACGTAAGTCAGGATATGTTGCCTTTACGTATGTATCTAATGTATCAATATCTGGAGTAATTTCTTCAGCAATAAGTATTTCTGCTACACGGGCAGTAAACTCAGTTTGATCAATTCTTTCAATATGAAAGCCTTGGCATCTACTATGGAGTGCCGGAATAATCCTATTTGGATAGTTACAAGTAAGTATGAACCTACTTGTCGTATGATATTCTTCCATTACACCACGCAATGCCGCTTGTGCGTTTGGACTTAGATAATCTGCTTCATCTAATAGTACAACTTTAAATTCTCCAAAAGGAATCATTTGTACAAAGTTTACAACCTTATCTCTAACGTCTTCTACACTATTAGTCCTACTAGCATTAATTTCTAATACATCTAAATCATTTACTTCTAGTTGATTGAGTAATATCTTAGCAAGGGTAGTTTTACCAATACCAGCATTTCCTGAAAATAGCAAGTGCGGAATAGTTCCGTCTTTGATCCATTGTTCAACTTGTTTACGTTGATGTTCATCTCGGAACACATAGCCTTTGACATCTTTTGGTCTATATTTTTCTACCCAAAGTTCCTTCATCGTCCTAACCACCTCCTTGCCGCGTTAATTGGATTTTTAAGTCCTTCATAAGTTTGATCAATAAATTCAATATGTTTACCTAACTTCTCATTAAGTAGTTTAATTTCTTTTTCTATATTTGTCAATCTATCATTGTCTATAGATTGCCAATACTGAAACTTTTTATCTTTGTCCGTTCCAATATATGCTTGACCTGTTTCCATGTCGACTATTTTCCATTTACCTGGACATTTTGTTTCTATAACCAATTTTGTAGGTTTATCTAGTTCTTCTACTATACTTCCATCAATTAATTTTCTAGCTTTCACTTTTAACTCCAAAATGTTCGTATGTTTCTTGAACACATTTTGCTTGATAGTAACAATCTGCTAATGCGTTATGTGCCGACTGTTGAATCTTTTTTCTAGGATCTTGTGGAAGCATCTTAAATAATGTTCTACTATCTCTTATTTGCCAGAAGTTCCAGGGCACAGGTTTTCCTAAATCCTTGTATAAATCTTGTAACATAACAAAATCAAACGCAGGACCTTGGCACCAAATATAATCTAGTCCAACACACCATTTGTTTAGTTGTTTAGTAAGTTCTTCACTGTCAACTCGATCATGATCACCAAACGCTTCGTCTTGTATTTCTTGCGATTGTTTACCCCACCATTTCATAGTATTTTCATCTATTTTTCTATTTAGATTTTCACTTTGTTCTTCTATGTCGCATCTTAAGTACAAAGGGTTATGTGGCTCTGTATTATTGAAAGGGTTGAACTTTATCGCACCTAGTGTGATAATAACACTATCAGGATTAACTCCTAGTGTTTCTAAATCTATCATTCCATGTGTTGCCATACTATCTCCATTCTATTATATCTTTAAAGGGTGCTTTCGTATCTCCTTCAACAAGTCCTCTATAATGTTCAGCCTTTCCTATACTAACTAGTAGAACAGGAGCATACTTTAAAAAAGGAAACTCTTTCCAATATTCTAAACGTCTTGGAAAGCAATTTGTATAACTTATATCTAATCCTCTTTCCATCAATAAAGCACATAGATTCGCACAGAAAAATCCTACTTCAACTGAAATTGAATCTATATCTTTTCTGCTCTCCATTCTAACAGGGTCCATTTGCTCCATGTAATGTCCCCCTTTAATCTGCCTTGTATAATGTTCATTTTGTTTTAAAATTAGTCTTGGTGTAATGATAAGTGTGTAAGGATTTATCTTTATATGATAATAGTAAGGATTAGGTCTACCGCTTACTGAGTCTATCATTCCTACTTGTACACCTTTTTCTTCCATTGTATAATGATTACCTTTTACTAAATTCCATAGTTTAATTTTTTGTTCTTTGTGTTCTGGACCTAATATATTAATACTATAAGGATGGCAGTTTTGTTTTGAAGGAGTCATTGACCATGCCGCTCTTAAACATTTCTCTATCTCTACTTTTGATGGAATTTGATTCATGTCGTAATGAACCACATGTTTACGTCTTTTTATTATATCATAAACACTTTTACCCATTTACATTAACTTCACTAAAATAATAACTTGTAAAACTAAGACAGCAATTGGTACAATGGTTCTAATAAGTTCCATTGTATGATTGTATTCGTCTAGCTTTCTTTCAAGTTTGTTTCTTTTTGCCATTAGCCTTTCCTATTTTCTTGACCCATTGCTATTAAAATAAGTAATACATACAGTATTGGCCATCCCCAGCCTTGTATAATATCCAGTAAATGTAATGTCATAAGGGCAACGCCTACAACTCCTGTTGTACCGATACCGCTTGATTGTGGTTTTGGAAACTTCATTTTACACTCCTATTTTGTATATAATAACATAAACAACACGGAATGTCAAGACTTTTTGGTATTACAAATCGCCTTCTTTTCTATTCTCTGAATAATGGACATCAAACTCTCCATCTGGATACCTAGAACTTAATTTATTCACATTCTCTGATATTACTTCATTTGGGTCTAGATCCAACGCCCGGCATGAATTAATCCAATACCAAATAATATCACCAAGTTCTCGCTTAATATGAAATTTCGTGTCATCATCCAATGGCTTACCTTGGAATATACATTTCTTAACAATCTCAGCATACTCGCCTCCTTCTGAAGCAATACCAATTGCTCCGGTTAACAACAATGATATATTAACTTCGTCATTAAGCTCGTGAAGTCTGGCTTGGGTAAATGACCAATCATTGGATTCATCTGATGTAACTTTTTCTACAAACTGTTTATATTTGTTTAGGTCTACTATGCTAGTGGGTTTCTTATCTACTGTATTTCTTTTAACTGTTTCTAAATCTATCAATTTGGTCACCCCATAAATTCTTCAGGTCGAATGTCAACTGGGCCATCGGAATATTCTTGACCAATCATAGCATCACTTGGTCTTTCTTCACTTACTGCTAAAACACTTTCTGCTTCAACCATTCTAAGCTCGACTTCTTCTGCTCCGTTATGAATGTTAATTCCTCTAGTCCATCTTCCATGCTGTATTAGTATCCAATCACCAACATCATAATCATCTATGTTGGTTGGTCCTTTAGCATAAACTTTACCCCATCTAGGATATATACCTCGGGTAGTACCATCGTCGTTTGAAATAATCAAACCACCTGCTGTTTTCTGCTCTCCGAAATACATGTCCCTTACTAATACTCTATTTTTTACAGGGGTAAGGTCTCCCTGAATTGTATGTAGATTAGTTGCCATTACGCACCTCTTTTAACAAAATTGCCGTCTTTGTCTTCAACCCAATCTTCTTCAGCGGTTTCCGCTTTAGTTTTTCCAGACTTTGCTTTTACACTAGAAGATTTTTTTTGTTCTTCTACTTGTACTGCTGGAGCTTCGTCCGCTTCTACTTTTGCTGACTGAACTGGTGTTTCGAACTCGGTAGCAGGTACATTGTCTTCGTAATAGTCTCTAAGGACTTCTTCACGTTTTCTAACAATCTTACCACCTGGGCCTAGCTCGTCGCCTCTTGCGTTAACTCTTACGTTACCAACTGCTGGTGTAAGTTCATTTCTTTGACGTAGAAGATCCATATCAACGTTTTTACCTTGCATTGTACGGTATTGTTTTCTACCTGTTTGTCTAACTGCCATAACTGACCTCCTTCTATTATATATGTACTTATCTCAAGAACTCGGTGTAATCCAGGTCATATTGGATTGAATTTACTTTATGTATACCAATTAAATATAGTATGTAACTGGCTACACTAGATCCTCTGCCTACACCCCAAACAATATGATTTTCTCTCATAAAGTCTACTAGATAGATCATGTACCTTAACAAATTATACATCTGCCTTTGTTCATACTCTACTAGTTCTTGTTCAACTCTTTCAATTTCTTTTGAATTTGTACATTTGTCTTTAAGATACTTTTCGACGTCTATGCGTTTGTAGTAATCAGGCATAAACCATTCGCTTTGACAAATCTCATCAAACTGCTCTTTTGAAACATCTACTTCTTTGTATTTTTTTAGTGTAGGAATACCAAACTCTTCTGCCAAGGTGTTGAACTTATCAACTTCCTCAGTAGGTTCACATAACACCGTGTGGCATTTATTGATTTTACCTTCGTAAATCAAATCTACTAGATCTTCGCCCGTGAACTTGGGTATTCCGAAATTATCTGTCTTCATAAGCATTAATTATATTTTACGATACATTGATCAAATTGTCAAGATCTAAATTGCCATTTTGTTCTTCTTGGCGTTGTTTTTCTTCTTTTATTCGGGCTTCTTGTTTGTAAAACTCAATAAACGTAGATATTTGTTCTTTTACCTGAGGATTTTGAGTTTGAAAATATTTTTTGGATAACTCTGCTACTTTATCATGTAACTCGTTTACAGATAGGTCAGCAGTATCTTCACTAAATGGATGAATCATTATTCATAGTAACCAATGTAATCTGCGAATACAGTCGCACCAGCATCGAAACTAATAAACTCGAATACATAAGTCCTTGTGTTAGGAGTGTCTATAACAAATGTATTTCCTGCTCCTGACCAATTATTATTTCTTTTGATTGTACCTGCTCCGGCATTCGAAGCGAAAGTAATTGTTCTTTGTACACCGTCATTGTTTACAAAAACTCTGACTACACCAGTTTTAGTTGTTGCTGGCCATTCTGCGAATGTAAGTGTAATATCAGCACCAACAGTAAATGCCTGATAGTTTCCGTTACTATAGTTTACGTTTTGACTAGAGTTGACTGTTCCACCAGCAAAATAACCATAACTGTTGTTAATGAAGTTTGCGTTTTGAATATTATTTGCTAAGAAGTTATTTGAAGCATTCAGCTTTGCTGTATTAGTTTGTAGGGTTTCAATTTCGCTTTTTGCGGCAACAAAGTTATCCTTGATAACGTTGAAGTTATCTCTGAATCCTTGTGAATCGTTATCTTGACCTGCTACTGGGTAATCCTTGTTTACACCCGTATCATTTATATTACTAGCCATGCTATTCTCCTGTCATATTATTTATCTTAATTGCTGAACGTCCTGTAAAATCTACCACGTTAAACAAAGGTTTGTATTGTGTTTTGGCAAAATATTCGTCTACTGCTTTACGCGATCCCTGCCAATGCCCGTAATCATCAATGATTAACACACCATTAGCACTTAAAATAGGATACAACCAATGTAATTCAGTCTTAGTTGACTTATACCAATCAGTGTCTAATCTAAGCACTGATATCTGTGTTGGTCTATTATCTGGGTCTTTTAATGTTTCGCAAACATCACCCTTAATAAAATTTATGTTAGTTGTGTCTATACCTGATGATACACAACATTTTTTCACATCTTCTAAAGATGCGTAACACCAATCAACATGCGTATTGGTTTTTGTTTCATTATATTTTACTGTTGCTAACTCTTTTGTTCTTGCGTTTACATCAAACTCTGTAGGTTCTGCCATTCCTTCAAATGTATCAAACATCCAAACTTTTTTGTTTGATCCCATTCGTTCAAATATTTTTTTAGCCAGTATTCCATGACCTCCACGCCAAACACCGCATTCAACAAAATCTCCTGGAATATTATTCTGTACAGCGTATTTGCAAGATTTTAGCGTATTGACTAATCTAGCTACAGATGTCATAGTAAAGTAGCTTTCTAATACATACCTTATTAATCCAACTTCCTCTGAATCTAGTTCAACTGCTATATTTGATAATTCTAGTTTTTGAGATTTGCTAATACCAGCCATTTGTTACTCCAACAAAATATTTATTATACGTTGAACTGGAAATCAGCGAATTTGATATATTGTTCATTACTGTTATTTTTAGTTGAATCGATATTATATCTATCAATCTCTATATTTAAAGTTTTGAAATCAAAAGTACTATTTGTAATATTCAATAAGACAGCATCTGCTTGTCCTGGTTTACAGTAAACTAAAGGTACTGCTAATACAAAACCCAATTCACCTTGTCCTGTAGTTTGAGATGTACGCATCCATAACGGATAAAATTCACGCAAGTTATTTCCTAATGCTCTTATGCGTTTTCTCATATTTGTTATATTACTAATATACTTTCTTTGATCAGCACTATCGCTTATCTTAACAGCATCACTGTCTATTTTGATTGTGTTCGTTACCGGTCTTAATCTTAAAGGATCACTGTTTATACTATCGTCAATGTTTGCCACTACTATAACACTTCCATTTTGATCTGTTACAGTGATTTGATTACCTGGATTGAATAACAACGGCGCTGTTCTGGTAAAGATAGTAATTGTTCCTGTTGACGCTGGAGACTTTCCATCTCCTCCACGTAACCCTATATCAAAGAATCCTTGTCCAGTACCTACACCAGTATTATCATCGTTAACTTCAAATTGTATACTGTCAACTGTAACTTTCTTACTAGTGGTAGTAATAAATTGTTGGTTAGTTTCTCCTGTAGTAGGTTCAGATGGATCAACAAGTTCTACATAAATTACTTCATATACAGTTGTGTTGGTTCCTGTTGCTTTTGCTATAGCTTTTTTGACTGAACCAAATTTGTATTTTTTACTTAAATGGTTTTTTGCTACTGCTCCAACAAATTCTCCTACTGTTTTTGTTTCAATTCCAGCATAGGCTAATGCCTTAATTTGATCTTGTAATCCGAACGCAGGATCATTTGGTCTGTATACTGCTTGAGGCGGAAAGATATTAGGATCTGATATAAAGTTTCTAAAACTTAACCTATCTTTATTTTTCATTAATGGCACCATACTAATATTACTATAAAGTAAATCGTTTGGATCAGTAGTAGACAAAGTAAACGTTCTAGTAGTAGCACTGAATCCAAATTGATCTTGAGCTTTTACTGTGAATGTATATTTTCTATCTAAAGTTGTTGTGCCACCATCTAAAGTAAACACACCTGTTGACTTATCTAATGTGGTAAGTCCAGGCTTACCTGTTTCTCCAAACTGTCTTATCTTACCTTGTAGCTGTCCGTCTATAGCTAAAGTAATTCCTGGAGGCAACTTTCCACTGTCTAGTGAATACACTAATACAGCATTAGGAACTGTGCTTGTAGCATTAACTGATAACGTTGAAATAAAATTTGCTCTTAGGTTTCCTAGATCACTTAATGTATTCCAAGTTATAACACTTTCAACTTCTCCTAGAAGTTTTACAGTAAACGTTTTATCTTTTGCTATAACTTGATTAGTTTCTGATGTAATTCTTTCATCATAATCATAAAAGGACATTGTAACAACTTTATTGGCAGTTACTTGCCCACTAGAATCAAATGTTCTAAAACCAACATCAGTAATACTTCCTTTAAAACTTGATCTAATTAAATCACTATCACCTTGCTCTACTCTTGTCAAAGTTTTATCTGTTGCTGTACCAACTACTCTACCATTTTTAACCACCCATACAGATTGATCAATTATTCCTTGTAATGTATATTTTGAATTATCACTAGCATCTGCTGTAGTTACAGGAACACTATTAAAAACTATCCAACCAGTTTCATTATTTTGTCCAATAAAGTTTTGCTCAGCAAAATTAAAGAAAGGAACATTTTGCTCTCCTGACCAAGTTTGTCCAACTCCGATGTTATTAAAAAATGATTGGAAAGATGTACTTGCCGCGGAACCTAACTGTCTTGAGGCTTCTATAGTAAATTTATATTCTTTTGTAACAGCAGGTTGATAAGGAACTAATCCTCCTATTTCACCTGTTGTTGAATCTATACTTAAACCTGGAGGTAACGCACTTGCTGTTCCATCTGGATTTGCTTTTTTAACTGTAAAACTAATAATACCTTGATTACTTGTTGGATCGTAAACATCTAAAAATAATGTTACATAATTGTTAGCACGTCTGTAACCTAAATCACTTGGAGTTAACCAAACAGGTGCTCTAAGAAAAGTGTTATCTGCTGAGAATAATCCTGTTCCTAACTGCATTAATGTGTTATCAGTTCTGAGGAAATCGTCACCTACCAAATAGATTTGAAAGCTTCTTTTTGCTATGACTATGCCGTCACTTACTGATACAGTAAAATCGTAAAATCTATTTAATTTTCTTGGACTTTGTGTTGGAATAGCAAAATCATAAAAGTTTGTATCATAATAAAAACTACTATAACCATTAAAACTCTGAACACCAAAATCAAAAGGAAATTCGCCGAACGTATTAGAATCGTAAAACCCCGATGCCGCTCTCTTTTCTAAAGCTAACAACGGTTCAACTATTCCTGTAAGTTTTCCAGTAGTTCTACCTAGTTCTATTCCAGGTGGTAATTCTCCCTCACCGTCTGCTATAAAATATTCTAAGTTATCTCCTGCTGGAATATCAGGATCAATTACTTGTAATTGAAAGTCTACAGGACTACTGTCCAATATATAAAATTTTTGATTAGGACCTAACGGCAATGAACCTTGTGTTGTTACCCAGGACGGAGCATCGGCTCCATCTATTGTAATTTTAAATGTTCTATCATCTATTGTATTGCCTTTTCTAGCTCTTAAGACAAATTGAAATTCTTTTAAAGATTTGACTTCATAGGGAGTACCTATCAAACTATTATTATTTGCTAAACGTAAACCTCCTGGAAGAGATCCTGTTATAAGTGTAATGCTGTCCACAGCATTCACAGGTAATGCGATAGTTTGCGTTACGCTTTCATTGTATGTTCCGAGGTTGTGCCCTGTGTTTACAGTCCATAGTTCAGACATTTTGTACTCCTATACTATATTTATGCTGTAGGAAGTGTACCCATATCTGCGGTAGGTAAAGCAGAAGCTGTAAATGTAGATGATCCGTTATCAAAATCAATACTTAAAGCGTCTACTAGGTAATCTAGTGAACTAGAAAAAGATGTTGGAAAAACAAGTCCTTGATCAAATGTCAAGTAAGGAGCAACATCTTTTATATCTCTAATATCTACTCCGTATATCTTACTTTTAATATCGCTTGTATTAATAATCTCTTTTTGTTGTCCGTCTAAGTTTGCGGCTAGTTTAGGTGTTGTATCTGTAAATAATGAAGTTTCAGATGTAATAGTAATTGTACTTCCAACTAAATTAGTTGTTACTAAATTTCCACCTGCTATTGTTAATGCTGTATTGTTAGCATCAAAAGTAGCATTAGTATTGTCAGCAAACACTTGTAATTGAGGTAATCCAGTTGCTGTAGAATTTATTGTAATAGTGTTATTATCACTTGCTAAACTTACGGCAGTACCAGCAACTAATTTTTTAAATTGCATCTCTGCGGCATTGACTTGAGCAAATACTCCTTCACCTGCTGAGCCAAGATTAGCACCTGTAGTTTTTTCAGGATCTCTAGCATCTAGTTCTGTGAAGTTGTTGTTAACTTTTACAAATGCTTCACGTAGGTCATCACCTGTGCCGTCGTTTGCTATTGTTCCTATGTTTACTGTTTGTATTGCCATATCTGTTTCCTACTGTATTTACCTATTCTTTTTTCTCATACCGTATATGTTACTGGTATAAGGATTAGCTCTATTGTATCTATTAAATAACATTCTGTTTTCAGCACCACATATATCTGTTGTGTCACCGTAGTTAGCGTTATTTGATTCGTCTTTCAAGACTGCCAAGGCATCATTTTCTAATTTACTTTTTAATTGAGCTGGAGTTAAGCTAGGATCAGCTTGTAAATATAAAGCACCCACTCCGCATACCTGTGGTGATGCCATTGATGTTCCGCTTATGTTTCCTACTCTAAAACTACTATTCCCAAAGTACGCACCATCAGTATATCTATTTGTTGTACTGAAACAGCTCATTATATTTTCACCAGCGGCAAAAATACTTACTCCTGGTCCTGTTGTACTGAAACTGGTCTTTCTTTCTGTTGTTGCGTTTTCAGGAGTGCTATCTGTACAACCTACCATATTGGCTCCTTCATCAAAAGGAGAACTACCTCTATGATAGAAGTTGTTTGAACCACCACTCCAAAAAATTACATTATTGTAATCCACTCCTGGTCCTACAGAAGTATCTGCTTTGAAACTATTATTACCTGCGGCTATACAAATATGTACGCCAGCATCTATACAATCTTGTACATCAGCATCAACAGAAGCAATCCTTAATGGATATCTGTAAGCTGGAAATCTATAATAAGGATAAAATCCATATGTGTCTCTATGATATGCTGTTGATGTGCTATCCCAACCAGCTGTGCTTGAATTATAAGTGACTCCTCTATAGACGTAGCTTTCTATGTTAGAAAAACTTTGTCCTATATTTCCGCTGTAACCCCAACTAGCATTTACTATAGTAGGTCTTTTATATCCTGTCTTTGGATCTACTGGTTTATTTTGATGCCAACCTTTGATTACATCAAAGCATAAACTTGTACTAATACCGCCACTATCTCCACTACCTTCTAAACCACTTACTTTTACACTATATACTTTTGAATTATTAGCCCAACCAAAGTTTAATCCAGTTGCTGTTCCTCCACAATGTGTACCATGTCCATCATAGTCTCTATAATGGTTAACACTTTGTGAACCAGATATTCCTGATTCTGAATACCAATCAATTAGCTGTACTCTTGATACTCCGCTGGCATCATTAAATTCAGGATGGTCTACTTGGAGACCGCTATCTTGTATAACAATATCAACACCAGTGCCGTCCATTGAATAAGGTCTATCAAATGGATTAGAACTTAAAGAAGTTGATGTTCCATATTTGTTTTCTACAAAGCTATGTCTTATTTTACCCCAGTCTCTGTAATCGCCCGAATCAGAAGATGACTTATTAAAATTAGCTGTTTGAACAGCATCATATCCAATTTCAATATCATCTCTATCTTCAGGACGTAGCTGTACATCAGTAACTCTACTATCACTGCGTAAAGCGACTGCTTCAGCATCTGTAAGAGCATAGTGCGTGTTTCTTGTTGATAAAGCTCTAGGGTCAGCAACGTCTACAGTTCTATTCGGAATATCTCCTGCTCCAGTCGAAGCAATCATTTCTTGATTAAATTCACTATAGTCAACACCTTTGTTTAAGGTAACAACATATTCTTTTTCACTCATGTCTGCTCCTTAATGTAAATCAACCCAAGCACCGTTTGCATATCCTTGGAACTTGTTAGTTGTTGTATTGTAAATAGTATCTCCGTTGCCGGCTGTTAATGCATCTCTTTGTGTGCTTGTAAAACTTGCTAGACGTAAAGGACTGCTTGTAATCTTAACTTGATCCTGTGCTATAAGTTCAATAGAACTAGCACTATCTATTTGTGGTGTACCTACACCAGAACTTTCAAATGTATCAGCTGTAAATTTTTGTGCTGTTAAATTTCCATCAACAGTAAGGTCACTGCTCATTCTAACACTTGGAGTCATTACAATCTGTGAACTATCGTCTGTGTCAATTACACTATTAGATAGTGTAAAGTTTCCAACCTGACCGCCGCCTGTGCCGTTTTCCCAATAATTAGTACTACTATTCCATTTTAAAATTTCGCCGTTTGCCAAAGCTGAGATGTTTACATCAGCCAAATTATTAATAGCCTGGCCTGTTATTCCTGTAAGATAACCTGAGTCATTAGTAAACGAACTTATAGTAGAAGGAACAGTTGGGATATCTGCTGTACGAGCAATAGTACCTGAAGCGTTAGGCAATGTCAATGTTACGTTTCCGCTATAGTTAGCATGTGCTGGTGGTTCTATTCTAACGTAGTGTACATTGTTTGTTTCACAATATAAATCAATTCTAGCTACACTACCTGTGCCTGTTTTAATACTTAATGCTCCATCTGCGAATGTTGAACCTCCGTCAATGGACAAGTTATCCGTATAAGTGTTTGCCCATCTAATAGTGTTAGATCCTAAACTGTATGTGCTATCAGCCGATGGATTTACATTTCCAAAACTTACGCTGTTGGTTGTTTCTGATCCAGCTGTAGTAACCTGTGTAAGAGTAATATCTGTTAAGTTTGATCCGCCACCAAAGAAGTTTGTAGCACCAACGTCGCCTCCAACGTCTAGTGTTCTTGTTGGTGTTGTTTTGTATATACCTACTCTACCAGAACCTGTATCAACTTTCAATGCTGTGATTACACCAGCAATAGGTTTGACTTTTATTTCAAAGTCTTGTTCATTAACTAAATTTTGTAAAACAACATTACCGCCTGTTATACCTAATGAAACTTTACTAATAGAACTGCCGCCGATTTGTAATCCATTGTCATCATTAATAGTAATAGATCCGTTTTGTGTATAGCTTTGATTAGAACTAATGGCATCTGTAATTCCATAACCTGATAAAGTTGTAGGAGTTCCTGTCAACGAACTAAACTGACTGTCAAATAAAGTTGGTTTGTTTGTTAAGTTTGCGTAATTTAAATAGTATGATCCATCGAATCCATCAAGTGTATCTGCGTTGAGTCCCGAGCCTCCTGTTGTAATATCATCTGCGGGTGCCCATTTAGCACCGTCCCATTTAAGTACCTGTCCTGTAGAAGGAGGATTTGAAATAGTATCTACATCTAGTAAATCACTTATGTCATCTACCAAAGTAGGTTTATTTGTAAGATTAGTATAACTACCAGTGGTAGCCACAGTAGCAAGACTAGGTGTTCCGATTATCTCACTGTAGTTAATGCTTCCGTTTACCCATGCCGCTCCACCATCGGTATTGCCTGTAGTTGAATATTTAATAATTTGATTATTTGCTAATCCGTCAAAGTTTGTCGCTGGAGCAAGTCCTCCACTACCTCCACTGCTTGTTCCTGTATTTGTAATTGTAATAGTTCCAGCAAGATCGTCATACACGATATCTATTCCAGTACCTTCTCTTAGTACTGCCGCAACCCTATCGTCTACTCGCTCATTGGTGAAGTATAAATTAGTACCTTCTGGTAATTCGCCTGTGTTCGCGGCTACTGTTGGTTTATTTGTTAGATCTGTGTAGCTACCACTGAAAGGATTATAACTGACACCACCTATTGTTAGTCCTGTTGCCGCAATGCTTCCAGCACCAACTATACCTGATCCTGTAAGATCGAGATTATCACCTGCCGGTAATTCTTTTAGCTTGTTTTGATCATCTCTATCAACTATAATTGGAAATCTATTTGCCATGTTTAATCATCCTCTCTAACTCAGCGCCGCTATTCGGTTTTTAAAATCTGCGAAGTCGGTGCTTGCCGCTACTGTTGATTTTAGTGTTGTTAAACTAACGTACCCTGGTATTACTCCATTTACAGCATCTACTAATAATGTAGAATCGTCTGCGAACACTGAACCAACAACGTCTCTTTTAGTATTACTAACATCAAGTTCCGCAAAGTTTTTGTTAATTTTATCAAATGCTACTCTTAACGGATCACCATCGCCTTTGTTTGCACTTGTTCCTATGTTTATAGTTAGAATAGCCATTATACTCTCCCTATCACAACTTCAACAATGCCGTGTCCGTCATCATCTTTTGTGCCCACTGCTTTACCAATTATTGTTCCTATACCTGGTACGTTGTTTACCATACCATACCCTGCTATAGCACTTGTAACTATCATGTCACCTTTTTTAACTTGTCCAATTACCTTACAAGGAGTTCTACCTTGTAATGCTAACGGTGTTACATGATCGCCTTCTAGTTGACTGTTCATCAAGTGTGCTGGATTTTCCGAAACAACTCCTGCTACTTTGGTATCACCTTTCATATCTGTCGTTGTAAGTTCCTGTTCACCACCAAAGATCAAAACAGTTCCTACTTCGTATTCCGCATCTGCTAGATAATTCTCTGCCAAGTCAGCATATTTTGCTGATGTAGCCAACCCATCTAATGCTGTGGCATATACAGTTGAGTATCTTAAAGCTGATGTTCCTAAAGCATAACCGTTATTACTTGAAGGACTTGCCGCTGTTTGTGTAAACTTGATAGCCGCTACGTTATTGTTTGCTATAATTGCTATCTCACCTGCCGCTGTAAATCCTGTACCAGCTCCAACAGCAATACCAGTTGACGAAGCTCCTTTTTCTCCAGGTGCTTCAATAAACGAAGTATACACCCAATCACTTGCTAGTCTTGGTTCATTAAGAGTAGCATCACTTGGATCTCCATAACTACTATTCTTTTGGAAGAAAGATGGTGTTGTATCTGTTCCACCAATTTGTATTGAACCAGGATATGTTGTTGTAGTATTACTTGGTACAGATCCAACAGTATCAAACACTTTAGCACCACCAGGTGTCTTAAGTGTCATTGTTAAGTTAGTTTGATCTAAAACTTCATAGTTATCTAATTTTAATTTTTGTGTGTCAATACTACCATCTGTTCCAGTCTTAACAATTCTAGAAGCAACACCAGTGGTTGTAAATTTACTGTAGTTATCAACTAAGTCGTCAATTGTAACTGCAACCGTATCTGCTGTTCCACCTGTGATGTTAGCTAAAACTGTTTTAGTTGCCATATCAGGTAAGTCTGAGTAATCAACACTACCTTCTTTTAATGTAACAAATCCGTTAGTAACAGTAAAGTCACCTGAATCAAAACTTGCTAATCCTAAGTCGGCTTGTGTAATACCTGTTGCGTTAGCCCTTGTACTTGCGGCATTCATTGCCAACTTGCTTTGAGCTATTGCGGCATTAGTGTTAACGTCTGCGTTAACAATACTATCTGCGGTAATTGAAAACGTAGCAATGTTACCAACAACGCTTATACCAATATCACCTGCCGGACTAGCGTTATCATAACTGGATCCATTCCAAACTAAGAAATCGTTTGTTGCTCTGTTAGCAATATTAACTCCTATTGCTTCACTACCAAAAGGTGTTCTAGCATCTACATAAGATTTAGTTGTTACATCTTGTTGGTTAGTTGGATCAGCATGGTTAAATATTTTAAAGCTACCAGCACTTAAATTTCCTGTCAATGGCGTTGTACCATCTCTAGCAACAACACCTGGACCTATGGTTCCTACTGTTTGTAGTATGCCGCCGCGGTCAAAGTGTAACCTTCTTGTAGTAAACGATTCAGTTGCAAATTCAGTTGGAACTGCCGCTGGATCAGCATCTGACATAGTGTCGTCATTACTGAATTCTGTAATTCTTACACCTTGTTTAAATCCTAGTCCGTCTAAGTTACTGATTGCTATGCTTGCCGCGAATGTAACTGTACCTGTTCCTTGGTCTACACTAAAGAACTTACCAATTCTAAAGAATCCGTCTTGGTCAGTTGAGGCAAAGAATACTCTTCCTTTTCCTCTTTCAACAACCTCATTTGCTTGGGTAGCCGCATTAACAGGCTCACCGTAAATAATACTTGGATAGTTAGTTGTATTAAATCCACCAGTACCTATTTTATCAAAGTCGTGTCCGTTTGCTCTAAGTGTTGAGATACCAACTGTAATATTAGCGGCTTCGTTTCCTGCTAATGATAATGTTAATGTTATAGCAGTGGTTCCACCGGCGCTGTAAACTTTTTTAGCTATACCTGCTCCACTGAATAATCCACTGTCACTGTTAATGTTTGATGCCGCAACATCACCTAGTTGTACTGTGGCAAATGTTGTTCTATCTGTATAATTTGTAACTTGGTGTAATTTACCACCCCAAGCCATAATCATATCGTTGTTGTTAATTCTAGCTATACCAGTAGCAGTAAGTTTTTCGATAGCAATGACAACGTCACCTACTGTCGCACCCATTGTTGTTCCAGAACCAGCGTATGTATTGTTTACTGCCTCTGTTTGATTTACTGTAAGATTTAAATGACTAAATCCTGAATCAAAAACAATTTGGAATCTATCTGCCGCTAATGCACTATTATCAGAATCTTGATTGTTAAAACTAATTGTTCTGTATACTCTTCCTGGATTCTCATCAAATATTAATGCTGTTGAAGGTCGTATACTTGTCACACCTGATACACCTGAGAACAAGTGATTCTTGTTCATTCTCATTATCACATATGATGAAGCATCTGATGCCAATGAAGGATTATGATTTCCTGTTATAGCACTTGCTAGTCCAGTATCTCCTGAAATATTTAATCTGTAAATTGGTAAGTTAGCACCTTTACGTCCTGTAGGACCTGTAGCACCACTGTACCCTCCTGAGTTTGAAGTAGGTACTGATAAGACTGATACTGCTGTAACTTCGTAAGTGTTTAGTGCCGTAATATTGCCACTACCATCTCTTTCATATACATCAATTAAACTGTTCGGATAAGGATGATAATCACAATCATATAAATGGATTGTGTTAACACCTGCCGCATGTGAAATAGCACCAAAGCCGTAAGTGTTACTAGCATCGTTATAAACTTTTGCTGGTTGTTGCATAGTTCTAATAGATGTGATAGCATCAACAGTTTCGTTTGGATCTGATCCTGCCGCAACTAAACCAAAGTTACCATTTGCGTTAGAACAGTTAAGGGCTCTAATTTCTGAACCATTATTACTAAAGAAAGCAATGTGGTTATAATATGTAAAAGTTGAAACTTGTTCTGAAAGTCCTGCGTTGTTAACAAATAATCCATAACCTAAATCGTTAACCTGAGTATAGTCGTTTGCCAACATACTTCTGTTACCAGCAGTTTGAATAAAGATGTTTGTACCGCCTCCTGGTATAGCATCTGAATAACCACTTCCGCCATTTGATAGTTTATTAATTAACAGTTTGGCAGTACCTGCTCCGCCATCATATTCTGAAATAGCATCAACTTGGTATCTTACTCCGTTTATAAAGAACGGTGCTGGTGTTTGTGGTCTTCTAACTCTTAAACCTGTGCCAGCCGCTGATTGAACATTAAGTGTATAATTGTCATCTTTACTTGTGATAACAGTTTCTAAGTTTCCTGAGAAACCATCAATAAACATACCACCTCTAAATGCTTGTTTGTTAGCACTACCTGAGAAACTTCCACAAACCTGTGTATATGGAGATTTAATTAGAACCTGTCCTGCTGGGTCAAGTACCTGAGCAAATCCACCGTGTCCTTGGAATGACATGTTTGCTAACCTTGTAGCATCATTCATTAAGAATACGTCCATTTGATCGTTACGTTTTGCTACACTGGTTGCGTCTCCTGGATCAGTTAGATAGTGATATCCGTAATTTACAGTTTTCTTAACGTGCCAAGCACCTGCACTTATTGTACCTAAGTTTGGTAAAATGTCTACAGTCAAAGTAACATTAAAATCACTTCCGCCATCAGCATTTGAAATTAATCCAACTGCGCCGTTATCTGTATAGAACCAAGCACCGTCCCAAGCGATAGGAGCAATATTATCTGCTGGACTAACAGTGATAATTCCACCTGCTTCATTTATTCCTGTAAGCGTAATATCTTGTGCCGTAGCAATATCGGCTCCGGTAAAGTCTGTAATTTGTAAGTTGTCTAAAAGTTTATCTCTATAAAAATAAGTTTTAGCCCAAGGTGATTGAGAAATTCTAGGAGCCGGCCTAATTTGACAACGTCTAAAGTCTGTACCTTTAATAGAAACGTTATCCGGAACTTTGATTGGATAATCTTCGTAGTATATTCCTGATTCTACATGGATACAAATTTGTTTCTCTTTTGTTCCATTACCATACTCTAGTTCCTCACCGATTCTAAATTCTTTTGGTTCAACTAATACTACTTCTACTTCGTCGTAGGCAACATTACCTAAATCTACACCACTTGTATATTTTACAATTCTACCTCTTGCTCCGGTAGTTTTACCTACAATAATTTTTCCTGGAAGTATATCTACGTTGCTGTTTATACCTTGATCAGTATAATAGTTTGATCCACCATTACTAAATTGTATTTTATATGTACTACCTTCTACTACGGTATAAGTATCAACTGCTGTAAATCCATTTGTTAAAATGTCTATAATAATATCAAATTGGTTGTCTAAAGCATTTTTAATGGTATCTGATACTGTTGTTAATGTACTATCTAAGTATTGTGGAATATCTGTTGAAAACTCTCCAGGATATTCTTTTATACCAGTATTACATTCAAATACTACATCATCAATCTGTACAACATTACCTGTTGTTAATCCATGTGCTGTAGTTGTAGTAATTAATCCTTTTCCTGTAACATTATTATATGAAAAATTGTTAATAGTAAAGACAGTATTTCCAAAAGTAACTGTTCCGCCTCTTACATAAGTGTGTACTGTATTCGAAGTTCCTACAGCAATTTGAAATTGTGTTGTAGTTAAGTTGGCACTTTCAACTGAAAACAATCTTGATTGTCTTTTTAAATCCGTATTTGAAACTACACTTCTAACATATGATTTTGCTTTTGTCAATGCCGCAAGTGTTTCTGCTTTTTGACTTATTCTAGCTTTAGCTCCACTTGGTGTACTAAAGTATCTCTTAGCCGCTTGTAAGGCATTGAAGTTAGAGTTGGTTCCGTTCCTTATATCAATAATCATTCCATCGATTATTAATCCTAAATCTCTTTCACAGGTGTTATTAGATTTTTGCGGTTGTACTGGAGCAGGAACTTTACCTAATCCGTTGGCAATAACATCAACTATAAGTTCTGTTAATGCTGTTGCTCTTGTAGGAATGTCACTGTTACCTGTTCCATAGTCACCATATATAGGTTGTGGGTAATATGTGTTACTTGTTGTAGGAGCAGTACAAGATAGATATATGTCTGCTAATTCAACTTTATTACCTGCGACTAGTCCATGAGCACTTGACGTTGTTACTGTAGCATACCCGTTTGTATTACTGTAATTAAATCCTGAAATACTTGTGTTTGCTGTGTAATATTTTACAGCATTTCTTCTAGCACCTACAAAAGTGTGTGCACTTGTATCTGAAGATATCCCTACGTTGACTGTAATTGTTGTTCCGCCAACTGCCGTAATTGCTAAAGCTGTATTATATGCTGGATCACTGCTTGGTGATGATGTAACAGATTCTTTTCTTGGATAAGAATGAAGAGTAGCATTATTATCTTTCGCACAGGTAAATGTAAAACTGTTTGGTTCTATTTCTATTGTGTTTGATGTTGTTAAGCTGTGACTTCCAATAGTAATTACCATATCTCCAGTTGTTGGATTATATGTTGCTCCTGTTGGTGAAAATTCTGTTAGGTTTCCTTTTGCTGTACCGCCACTAATATAAGTGTGAGCATATTTACTAGGTCCTACATATATTTGGAAACCGTTAGTTGTAGGACTATTTCCTAAGAAGTCAGCATTTTGAACTACAAATTTATAACAATTTGCTTGGCTGTTTAGCTCTGGATATATTTTTTCTGTAGTAGCACCATCGTAAGTACAATTAACATTTACACCTGTTAATTGGACTGTGTTACCTGCGGACAATCCGTGTGTTGTAGTAGTAGTTACATCAGCAAATCCTGTTGTATAATCATAGGTAAAATTACTTACATTAAGTGCCGTCCCGTCTGATTTAGTAACAACTCCGCCGTTTACATATACATTAGCATATGATGATGTACCTATATAGAATCTAAATGCGTTTGCTGTTAAGTTAGATGCGTTAACTTGGAAGTAACCTTGTTTTGTCGGATATGCTGTTCCTGTTAAAATATAATCTTTAACAAGATCTCTAGCAAATTCAAGTGCGGCATTTGTTTGTGCTATTTGATTAACTGTATTGCCTGCGTTAGATGTATTTTTATTGACAGCATTTACAGCACCAGCTAGATAGCTTGATGCTATTCTTCTTGTTTCAATGTTGCCGCCTCTAGCTAAGTCATTTTCCCAAGCATCAACAATATAGCCTACATCTCTTTTACACTTTGCCGAACTATATTTAAATCCTGTAAAGTTAGCTGTACCGTCACTATAACTTACTGTAGCGCCTGTATTAATTTGATAGTTGATCCAAGCTGTTACTTCTTCTTGTATAAACTTTTTATTTTTAAATAATAAACTTTCTGTATTTTTATTAATAACATTAGTGTCAAAGAAACTATGTTGTGGGAAATTATCTTTTACATAATCAACAACAGATTTCTGTACAAACTTTTTACTGCCTTGTAAATATTTAATAGCACTTTTTGCCAAAGCATTTGTTGTTTTTGTTTCAGCTAGTGTAACAAGTGATATATTATCACCTGCGTTGTATGTAATAGTCTGTCTATAGGCACCAGGTTCAATAGGAGCTGACTCCATAATTTCTTGTGCCTTTAAGGCCGCCGCTTTTAAACTACCATAGGCATAACTTAAACCCCTACCTTCAAATCCTACTGGAGTGTTTGCTTGTGTATCGTCACCTTGTTTAGTAACAAATAGATCTTCTGTAGAAGCATAAGAAGAGTTATCAACATAAAGTTTAGTTGCCGCTTGTCTATCTTCTATTGGTCCTGTAGTGCCTGCTAGATATCCTGGATGGTCTGCTAGGTAAAGTGACCCTGCTAATTCATCGCCTTGTCTTCTTACTGAAGCGTTTCTTGGCATTACTTCGTCTACTCTGTAATTACCGTATAGACTTTCATTATAGCTTTGGTCTTTAATTACATCTGTGCCTGTGACAGCAGTTGTAGTTCCTAAACCTATATTAACTTTTACTCTAGTTAAATCGTTATCGTTTTGTGCTTCTGCTTTACTTGTATGTAAACTAATTTGATTTTCACTTACAAATCTAATAAAGTAATTTGTATTATTTGTTAAACCGTTTGGTGCTGTATTTGTAGTAGAATATTTCCACTGAGTACCATTGAAGCTGTTATCAAACCCGTGACCCGATATAACAACATTACCTGAACTATATTCTGTAATTGTTTGTGTGTATTCATTATCATCAGTTGGCTCTGTTCTAGCATATACAGATTTGTTAGATTGTGTAATAGTGTGTGGTGCATAATTTTTATCTTGGTATTTTTTGTCTGTAACAATGTCATCAATAGTAATTTGTGATGCGTGTGTTGAATTAAATTCTGCTATAGCCGCGGCAGATGTGTTTATCTTTCCTATAGGATATACAGCATTACCACTTAAAGGTCCTCCTAAAATAGGACTTGTATCAGCATTAATATTAGCACCAGTGTTTGTAATTGTAATATTTGTTAAACTGGTATTATCTATAGATATTCCTGTGCCACCAGTAAGTGTTTTCGCAATTAATTCTGTACCAGTTGTGTTTCCAATTAAAACTCCGTTGGGTGTAATAGCTGAAGGAGAATCACTTAAAGCTGTAAAACTTATAGTACCGCCTTGCCCGAATACAGCATACAGTTCTGTAAAATTCTCGTTAGCTTTTTTAAACGCTTCGCGGATACTATCACCAGTACCGTCGTTACCCTCAACACCTAAGTAAATATCTTGTCTTGCCATTAATTAAAATCCTATGCTCTCTCCACAACCACAACTTGATGTTGAAGCTGGATTTTCGATTGAAAAATATGATCCAAAAACTTCTTTTTTGTAATCTACTTTTGATCCTATCAAGTACATAATACTAGCTGGATCAATTAAAAACTTACCTTTTGGAAGTTCTATAACCTCATCGTCCTTTTCTGCTTCGTCAGTTAATGTCCAATCATATTTAAAGCCAGCACAACCTCCGCCTTTTAAGGACAGTCTTACTGCCTGTTTAGCATGTTCTTCAAGCATTGAAACCATTTGAGTTTTAGCTTGATCTGTTAAAAATACAATGTTTGACATCATCTGCTCCTTAGTATTTATGTAATCTTTTATAATCCGAACGTAAATAAATACAGTATGTTCATAAGAATAGAAAAAGAAATACGTTTTTACGTTAGAAAAAGTAAATCTGGAAAAAACCATCCTTACAAGCGTCTACGTAGTTATGCCATTTTTCAGTGTGACGAGTGCCATAACGAGTTTAGAAGAGAAAAGGGCAAAGTAGATCCTAAACGCCTTGACGATTATTATGTCCACGTTTGCCCTTCCTGTGATCCTAAACGTTTTGCTCAACGTAAAGGAGTGGAGCAACGAAATAAATTAAATTTACCCGTTGATTCCAAAGTTACTATAGACGAACTTTAGTTCTCTTTTTTCCAGATTGTCCATATTCCATAGGCAATGGCCGCATAAGCCGCCAACTTCGCGAATGGACCCGCGATAAGAACTACAACTCCCATTAGGATTAAGGCCGCGCCGTCCCATGAAGTACGTTCTTCGATTCTTGATTTTAACCATTTAATCATTATTTTCTCCTTTTGTTAAGGTAATAACACCACAAGCTAACCTGTCGCCTGCGTTACCTGTCTTAAGGCTTTCTGCGTCTCCGCCTTTACCTAGATCATCTTCATCACTGTGAACGACAACAGCTCTACCTACAATACTTCTTTCACCAATCAATTCTACTCTTTTTGCTGGAAAAGAAAATTCGGCAATGCCGTCTTCGTTTGCTTCGATGTTTCCTAAATCTCCCACATGTCCATCTTCGAGATCGCCATGATCTACACCGTCTGGATTATAATGGGCGCCTGCTGATTCACAACCTTGACTTAGGTCTCCGAACTCGTGTATATGAAATCCATGTGCTCCTGGTTCTAATCCTGTTACTTTACCTTTAATAAGAGTAGGAGAACCTTTCTTCTGCATGAATAATATAGTACCTTTGACTTTATCGGAGTGTTCTAGATCACTTATTGCTACCACCGGAATGTCTACATCTTCAGATATTTTTTCAATATCTTTACATTGACATGTCCTAGCCTTGGTTCTTTGGCAGTCTTGTATTTCTAAAAAACGCATACTGTATTTAGTAGTGTTGCGTGGTTGACATCCAGTGTTGAAATAACTTCTCACTAGCTAGGTTTTTAGCCTTGCTCTCTACCATAATATCTGCGTGTTCCCAAAAACTTAATGCCCAATCATTGACTGAGTTGTTCCACATAAAATCACTATGGGCTCTTAGTTTTTGTTTTTTGTAACCTTCAAGCAATAGTGTATCCATTACGGGTTTTGTATTAGGATCAAAATCTACAAGATAATCTTCTCTAGAAACAGAATAGTGTATAACAGGACGTACACCACGCCAGCTATCTATCACGCGAGAAAATCTATCGTCGGAGGGGTTAATATACTCACCTGTTTTGACCCAGTGATGGTGTATGTCGAGGACCAAAGCGAGTTTGTGTCCAAGTTCAAGACTTGCGTCAAGCCCCCACGAGTTTTCGTCGTTCTCGATTGTAATTGTGTTTCTCGCCTCCGGAGATAATCTTGGGTGGATGTCGAGGATACCGGCTGGACCCTTACGGCCGGAGATGTGGACATTGATCTTAAAATCTTGGAATTGCTGGCCGAAGCCCATCCATCTGGCGACATCAACATGATATTCAAACTCCTCTATACTTCTTTCAACTATATCGTCACTAGCACTAGCAAGGACAGTAAACTGACCAGGGTGCATACTAAGGCGTACATCAAGATCGCGAGCCAACTTACCGACTGGTGCCAAAGCCTGTTCGCAATATTTACGTACATCAGGTAACTTCCAGAAATAGCCCCAAGTAGGCTCAGTATAAACAGGCAATACATCGGAACCAAGTCTAACCATTCGTAACTCATGTGGCAATCCTCCTACATACTTTATCAAGTTATAATATGATTGGATATTATGTTTACAAATATCCCATAATCTTTCTTCTGCTACTTCTTTTGTTTGTCTATTTAACCAAGCAACAGTTGTTGACCTTGTATTCAAAGGTCTTTGTATTTCTTCTAATATTTTCTTTTTTTGGTTTTGATTCTCGTGCATGTATTTACATGCGAATCCTATACGTTTAGTCATGTTTTTTTAATAACTTCCATGTGTGTTTCCAACCTTCTACATTGTAGCATACACCAAGATCGTTGTCAAGTATTACTTTCTTAAGTGGATAATCATTTCCAGCAGGATCCATTCTATCTCCAAAAAAGTGTAAAGTATCATCTAATTCATTAAAGTCATTTATAATTTGGGCCTTATCTTTTCCATACGGAAAAATATCAATTCCAGTATCACCACCTACCACTGCCTGGATAGCAGGAAAAAACTTTTGGAATTCTTTAGCTATTTTAATTCGTTCATTTTCTTTAGTATCCCATTCAACATAAAGTTGACGTTCTCCCATTGTAGCATTCCTACCAACAACACTGAAATTTACCATACCTGGTCTTTTCTCAATATGTAATCCTGTCCTTAGAGGAAATTCACTACACCTACATTCTCCCTTGAGCCATTTTTCTGCTTCTTCTGGTATTTGCCAGTCGCTTGTATAAACATTTACATTTCCTTCCCAGACATCACTTCCAGAACAGTTGTAAACTCTATCAGCAAGACTGTATATTTCTTCTCCAACCTGTTCGATTGTTTTTTCTCTATCACTTCCAGTAACAAGATATACATCATTTTCAGCACAGAAGTCTGAAAAGAAAACGGCAAAGTCATCATCTATTTGCCGTCTACTAGGTGTGAGTGTTCCGTCCACATCAAAAATAAATTTATCTACCATATATTCAACATCCTTCCGTTACCAGCTATAATCATACAACAAGTAACTATGTGTAATAAGAACCAAAATGTTCTAATTATATTATGTACATGATCGTCTTTTCGGTCATTATCATAAGCTCTACTACCCATTGCTTTACACCAATAATGCCATATCCTAATCATCTCCAATTCTCCTTTACCCAATCATCTTCAACCTGATGAGGGTGAGGTTCTCCGTGAAAGACTGCTACATTACATAAGTTGTGTACCAATGGTTCTGCTTTCACTTTGAAATTTCTTATGCCGCCAATTCTATCTAAATGAGATCGATCTCTCATTTCCCATTTATAACTTCTGATCCATTCATCAGGCCAAAACAACCATAAACTTTTTCTATCCTTTAACATTTCATAAATCCAATCTTGGTCTCCATGAAATCTACGCATGTTCATAGGAGCATTTTCCATAAAGTCATCATATACATGAGGCAATGAACCGGATACTAATCTAAATACACTACTGTTCATTCTATTCCAGTCATGTCTTATACTTCTATTAAAATCTCTACAAATTAAAAACTTTCCTGGATTGTATGTAAAAAGGTTATCTATGTTTTTGTGAACTACAACATCTAAATCAAAATATAATATGTTGCCATTCAAAGGAAAATTTTTATCAAAGAAGATAGGCTTATACCACCATCCACTTACACCTATTTCTTTTAGTGTTATTGTTTTTATATCTTGGTTAATGTTTCTAATGTCGTCTGTAAAGCAAACAAATTCGAAAGGAACAGTACAATGCCTTTTAACCATGTTGTATAGGTTATTAACATACTCCGGACCATACTTTGTGCCGTGTTTTAAACAAACGATATAATTTGAACGGTTATCTGTGGCCGGCTCATTAACTGCTACTTTAATTGTTCTTTCTGTATCTTTTGCGTCTACAGAAACCTTTTGTGCCTTTTTAGATCGATCAAGTGCTTTTTGCCTTCGCCTCTGCTCTCTAACGATCTTCCATTGTTCTTTTGTATATTTAGATTTATCTACTTTTGCCATTGTACATGGATGCCTTATTTCTCATATATAGCAGAATTAGCACCATGCTCGGCACACTCGACTTTTACCACGTAACATCTATTATTTGTATGTTTTCTAATTAATTCATCTGCGAAGTTAAATGCGTGTTCGGCAAATTTTTCAGCGCCTACACCATCAAACATTCTAAGCTCAGCTAAATCCAATGCTTCAAGTTCTTTAAATTTTCCTATGTGCGGATCGTTATTATCTAAACATAATTTATGATCGAAGTTATCTTCTAGCCAAGCCTTCAAAGGCTTTAGGCCACCAAAGTCAACAGCCCAGTTCTTGTTATCTAGTTTATCACAACCAAATGTAAATTTAAATTGTAAGCTATATCCATGTAACAAATGACAATGACTATGATCAGCATTTGGCTGTCTAAATACAGCACTCAATCCAATGTTGTGTCCATAAGTTTTAGTAGAATAGTATTTTCCCATAGTTTACCTTTCCAAGTTTATTACATTATATTATAATTTTGTAATATTGTCAACCTTTATATTTTTAAAATTCCATTGTTTTGGACATTTCCAGTCCTCCAAATTGTAAAAATGAAATGTTATGTCTGGATTATATTCAATAATTTTTGCTATTTGATAAACCCAATATGACCAATCAACTGCTTCGTCAAGTAAATTTTTATATCCATCTGTACTAGCATATACATTGTTGATATTTCCATCTTTAGTACCATAAAGATCAAATCCTACAACTTTTATATATTTAGACAAAGTAGTTGCCAACAACATAGCATATGGACCGCTACCCCAATTAAACGGATCATCTTGCCGTTTGTCACCTTTATAAGGTAGGTTGGGAAGTGCTATAACTTGTTCCATAGGAAAATCGGATACCCATCTGTGTCTTGTGTATATAGGAGAATAGTTTTGACTAAGAGCCTGCTTAACCATTTTCTTATCACAACAAACTAAATGATTGACATGGAGATCTCTAATGATCGCATTACAACCAATTTTTTCTTCGTGATAATTATTTAGGTTTATTTTTTTCCGACTTTGACCGTTCCCAATTACTATCATTCAGGTCTCGTTTCACTCTGGTTAGTTCACCTAGAACATCGTCGAATTTTTTATGTGTCATTTCCATCATAGCGAAAAGTTGCTTTACAGTATCCAATACCCACCACCACCATGTAAATGCGAAAAGGGCAAAAAAGATTGCTACTGCTAATAAAACGTATTCTAGATATGTATTAAGATCAAACATCAACATAACACAGATTATAAACAAGGCACCAAAAGGCGCTACTCGTCCTAACATGTACCATATGTTTACATGTTTATTTACTTTTTTGTAATCTGTCATCCACCAATCATCCCAAATGTGCGCCACTCTCCAGGTGTGCCTGTTCTAATACAGATCCAACCAAGTGTACCGTTTGGCACAGGGTTGTCATTCCATATCATATCACCTTTGTTGTATAGTCCAGTCTTTGGAACATCATTATTTACTTCGAATTTTTTTCCTTGAAATCTAACTGGTAGACTTGTTTCTATAGCTACATCATTTGGTACGGTATCAACTCCAACTCCGAGCTTACCGTGGATTATAGTATCTTCTTTGCCAGCAACATTTAATCTTCCTTTTGCGTCTATTGAAAGTTTTGAATTAGATGTGCCTGCCAATCTTTCCATTGTTAAAATCCAATTTGAAAGATCGCTTAATCCTGACTTTATTTCAGAAATAGCTTGATTGTCAATATTAAAAAGTTTTGTCATTATTTTTCTATCGCTCCAAAGCCCTTCCATGTACCAGGATTACCTGGAATAATACAAACCCATCCAATAAATCCACCTTGTCTTGGATTTGTATCATACTGTATATCTCCCAAATTATAATTGCCTTCTGTGGGAGGAAATTCGCCAACTGTAAACTTCTTGGCGTTGAATCTTATATTACCTTTAACTTCTAAATCTACATCTTCACCCGGATAAGAAACATTGACTCCTAATTTGTCTTTTACTTCAACTCCGCCGTGTTGTTTTATTACAATTCTTTCTTTATTATCTGTAATCAAAGACATTTTACTTGTTGTCCAAGCACCTACTCTAAGATGATCAAAGTCTGGATCTACAATAAATTCTGCTTCGTTACTAGAAACACTTAAAGAACCATTTGGTGCTTCTGTTCCTATACCTAGTCTACTTGTACCACTTTCATAAAAAATGTAATCATCAATTGTAAGGTCGCCATCTGTTTGTAAATTTTGTAGTCTTCCTACACTTGATAGATCACTTTTTTTAATTGTAGGACCTAATGAATCTAGTTTAATTACTGGAATATTATCTATGTTATATGAAGCATCTCTGTGTAAGTCTACGTTGTTGCTTATATAAAATCTGTCATCACGCCATACAATTTGTTTAGTAGCTTCGCCTTTTTTACGCCACTGTAATCCTATTAAACGTGTATCTCCTTCTACTTGGAAATCTAATGAACTATTATGTTTTTGATCAGTAAATGTTTCTGCTACTCTCAATGTTTTAGCAGTAAGTTCTCCTCCTATAGTAAGATTATCTTCTACAGTCAAATCGCCTACTACACTATCAATGTCGGCGCTACCAACAGTAATTTTATCATCTTCAACTAGTAAAGATGTTCTACTTGCTTGATCTCTAATACCTGTGCTTCTAAGTAACGTAATTTTACCACCATGTATAGCATTACCGCTGATACTATTAATTGTAGCATCTGGTGTTGCTGGTGTGTCAATTGTTACAATGGTCTCTAATGCTGATGTAAGTTTAGCAAGACCTTCTCGTATGTTTGTTATCTGATCCATGCAAGTATTTATCTTACTGCCTTAAGAAGAATAGTTTCGGCATTTACCCTACCGTTGAGCTTGATCTCAACTGCGTTTATATCCTCTAAATAAGTTCTAAGTTTTACCTTACCTGCGTCATGAAATTCTTTCAGCTTTTCGTCTGGCTTTCTAATTGTTTTTTGAACACTTTGTGATTCTTTAAATCCTGTAATGGTTGTGCCTTTGACACTTAAACCTGATCCTTCACGTTCTTGCTTCAAAGGATCTATTTGACTCGCAACGTATTTTCCTATCTTACGTGTTTTTACATTAAACACCCATAGCTCGTTACATCCTATTATCTCGATTGGATTAATACTTGCTACTTTAAACTTATCGTCTGATACTTTATATTTTAATTTTTGTATTAGTTTGTCTTTACTTTTGGGTACACGTTTCCTTGTTTTCCTACTTGCTTTTGCCATATCAATAAGCATATTTAAAGCACCTATTAGATTAGCATAACCTTCGTATAAGTTATGTAAATCCTTTTTATCGTATATTGAATAACCTTCTATCAGCTGTTCAGAATAATCTTGTTCCTTTTCGGTCATTCTATTAAACTCAGCCTTAGTAGGTGGATTAAGCACTTCATGTAATTCAGTGGCCACTGGTTCATACCATGTAAGCATTACCCTAGCATGAGCCTGTGTAACCTTATAGGCTATAAAATGTTTGCTAAACTTGAAGTCATCTTTTTTAAATTTCTTAGGATCATTAGTCCATTTATCTAACCAATCTTCAATTGCTTCAGATTGAGTGTTCGCTTGTTCTTTAATTCTTTCTTGTATACTAGGTTTGTATACATTACCCTTTTTCTTTTCTGCTTCTTTTTTCTTGTCTTCTGTTTCTACGATTCTACTTCCAGAGTCTACTAGCTCTTGCATCCATTTATCTATAATAACTGAACGTGGTTCTACTTCGCCCATAGTGCCTGCTAAAGTCAACCAGTAGTCAGCATAAGGTTTATGGTAGTCAGGACAACCTAAGTTAGCAAGTCTACATAAGCCTCCTAGTGTACTTCTAAATTCACCATCTCTATTCTTTGATATTGTCTTGACATGGTCCTTCCATTTCTCAGATGTTTTACAATATTCTAATATCCATCTCTTATAAGCGTCAGACTTAAAATCCATCCTATAGTGTTCTTGGGCGGCGTGCATACGTCTGCTATACTGTTCACCTGTCAGGTCTTTACTATCATCCCATTTAGGTTCAGTCGCTTTTGTTTTGAAAATATTACCTTTTCTTTTCTTTGCCATGGTATCTCCAACTGTCTATTTTTTTTAGTATATAGTCATTATATATAAAAGTCAATTTATTTGAAAGTCTTTTTCTGATGAAAAGCTCTCTTATACATGTTGTGAAGAAACAAATTCATCTTACTAGACTTTTCTTCTTCTTGGTGTGATAACGAATGTTTCCATTCATCACGTTTGAAAGGAATACACTGAACTAACGGTTGTCCAGGGGCTAGGTCGACATCCTTATTAAAGTAACAAGGAAATATTAAATTACTATGATCATACAAGTCTGTATCTATTATAGCAGGCATCATAACGAAATCTTTTTGGAACTCGTAAAAAGGTTGTAAAAATAAAGTGCTATAACCTTTAGGAGTTATAATCTTCCAAGGTAATTTAATTTTGTAATATGACTTTTTTGCTCCATCAATTTTTACAGGACATTGGTCATGAGTATGAAAAGCATTAGGGGCAGTCATATAATTTAAAGATGTAAAAAATTTTCCTGCTATTTCCACAGGATATACAACATCAGGGTTTTGAATATCATCTTCCGTTAATAATCCTACTACTTGTTCAGTGGGATTAGGAATAATGTAACCAGCAGTGATCATATCACGTACTGGCATACATTTTGATATGTTAGGTTCGTTGGCTTTTAATTTAGCATACCATTTAGGTAAGCAATCTTTAGCAGGTACAATAGGAAAATGCTTTAGTACATGCTTGTCGTGGCTTATAAATTTTATATCATTCATAGTTTTAAAGCCGGAAGGAAATTGCCAACCGTTATTCATGCTCGCCGCCGGGATCACCTGGAGGCAGTTCTACTTTATGAGCATTGCCTTTTTTGTCCCTGTAAATTGTATATGTTCTACCTCTACCATGCGAATGATAACCGTCTTTTCTAAATTCGAACATACTAGGTTTATGTTCTGCTACCTTAAATGTTCCTACAGTAACAACAACAGCCGCAACAAGCATAACATGACCTATAGCACTAACACCAAATGCCATAATGCTATCAGCAATAAGCAGAGCAAATACTGCCGACCACATAAATGCCAGTATCTGCATAACCATATGCCTAACTTGTAAATCCGGAATATTTCTTAATGGATTAACTTCAGCATCCATTATATGATTCCAACAATCGTATACCCATCTTCTCATTATAAAAATCTCCCAATTAATTCTATGAATAAAACATAAGTTCCGTAAGCAAATATACAAAGTATAACAGTTTTTAAAACTTTATTCATACCGTCATCTGACATACGTTCCCAGTCGGGTCTGTCATCTCTTCTAAAGTCTGCCCACATGCTTTTTAAATTTCTCATTTACTTATACCTATCTCTTGTCACAATAAATTTTCTCAATCTTGGACGAAACAACTTTCCCTCCAATTATCATTGTTGGCGGATCAGCCTGAATAAATTTGTCTTTTGCCAAATTACAGTAGTAACTCCTACTAAATTCAAACTGTAAATTCATTTCAGGATAACTCGCTATACTTAAAATTACAACTAACCAATACATATCAAAAATCTCCATCTAAGCCGTTAATTGTGAATGTTTTACCTTTGTAACCTTTGTCCATCTTCTCAACATCGGTAAGGTTTTTCCCGTCTATCCGTTCACGGGGATTAAATTTTTTCTCCTGCTTCGAAACCTCGGAAGCATTTGAACCTTGGAAACCTGAGACTATACGTTTCAGAATCTTGAGACTGCGTTCTAGCATCTGCTCTAATCTCTATTAAGTCACCAATGAGACTAGCACGTTCAGCCCAGAACTTATCACGTTGATCGTCAGTGAAACCGCTCCCACAGTTAAGGCTATAATTGTATCCATCATCTTCTCCTTCTACTATTACGGCACCCAATCTACCTTCGTTACGGCCTGTGCCTTCTTCAACCGCAACAACCTTTAATGTTACTTCTATAAATGGTTTTGCCTTTAACCAACTATGTGTTCTTTTACATTCATATGGTGCTTCAGGATCTTTGATCATAACCCCTTCATAACCACCGTCTACAGCCGCTTTATTAAGCTCTACAAAGCGTTCTTGACCTTCTTGGGTATCTAAGTCCACATCTTCCCAATCAAGTGTTTGTACGTGCTTTAAGACG
>Ga0163179_10000077_pt1 | contig 68950 bp, 38 predicted proteins | sample AtlANTMetagenome_FD_109643 | JGI IMG/M metagenome (GOLD analysis project Ga0163179, IMG submission 109643) | Marine eukaryotic phytoplankton communities from the Atlantic Ocean - Atlantic ANT 2 Metagenome | ecosystem: Environmental > Aquatic > Marine > Oceanic | place: North Atlantic Ocean...
CCGCTTCCTGCGCGCCAGCGACCAGGTTGTTCTCGGGGAGGAAGCGCCCATCGACATGTCTGTCTTCGATGCCGACTACGAGAAGGTGGAAATTCCCGTCCCGGCGGAAGCGCTCGGAGAGAGCATCCTCGTCGAGATCAACTTCCTCAGCGATACCTCCGCCGATTCATACAGCGGCCTTACCATCGACAATGTCAGCCTGAGCGCCAACTGAGCCTGCCGGCGCCCGCAGCGCACAACACTTGCAAAGGCGGTGGGGCTTCCGGGCTTCGCCGCCGTCCTCTTTTTGGTCTGACAGCCCGGAACGGCCTCATGGCCTGTGAGGTCCCTCGTTTGGCAGACAACCGGGACAGGACTCCGGAGAGCGACAGGCCGAGGCGGAGGGAGGGTACCAGAATCCTGCGCAAGAAGCCTGGCGGCCCCTCCCCCCGGGGAGGAGATTCCCCGGAGGGGTCGGGTGGGACTATCTGTATTTCCTGCCTGATCCAGGGGGGCTCTGGAATCCCGGAGGCCCCGCGGGCAGGCCGGCTTGCATGACCTCGTTGAATGATCAGTCGATCTTCGGGACGGAGAGGAGCTTGATCCGTCCTTCCCGGCGGGAGGTGCCATTGCGGGCCGCTGGACCGTTGCCTGGAACTTTCCGCCCGCGGGGAACCCCGCGATTTTCTTGTGGATGCGGGAGGACCCGGGCGGAGCATGGCAGATCTCGTTGCCAAGGCCCGCTGTTGATCTATAGTGATCCTTCCGGTGGGTCGACTTGGTTCGGGCCACCTCCAAACCCATCTCCCTCCCCTTGAGCCCCCCCGTGACCTTTCCCATCCCCCGGATAGCCGGCACCCTTTTTTTTGCTCTCCTGCTGAGCGGTGCTGTTTCCTCGGCGCCTGTCATTTCCGAATTCATGGCGTCCAATCGCTCGACCCTTGCTGATGAAGACGGCGCATTTTCGGACTGGGTTGAGATCCATAATCCGGACACTGCTCCGGTCTCCCTCGGAGGCCACTTCCTCACTGACGATGCGGAGGACCCGGTGAAGTGGGCACTTCCGGCAGTGACCCTTCAAGCCGGGGAGCGCCTGGTGATCTTCGCCTCCAACAAGGACCGCCGGGATGCGGGAGGGGAGCTTCATACCAACTTCCGCTTGAACGCCGGAGGCGAGTATCTTGCCCTCGTTGCTCCTGACGGCATGACGGTGGTGAGCAGTTATGCGCCATTTTTTCCGCCACAGTTCGATGACCAGTCCTTCGGGCTGGGCACCCCGGGGTCCGCCACCAATGTCGAGGTATCGCCGGCGTGGAACTTTCCGGAGAACTACAGCAATGTGGCCCTGACCGGAAGAGCCACCGCGACCGAGAGCGCGGGCGCGGACAGTTTTGACCTGACTACGGGCGCCTCGGGAACCCAGCTCTACATGTGGTTCGACTTCTCGAGTCAGCTTGGGCTTCTTTCTGCCGGAAGCACGGTGAGCTCCGCCACCCTGTCGTGGGGAGGATCAGTACCGGCCACGGTGTTCGGAGTGCCAGCCCGGGCCTCGGAACTCGGAGTCTTTCCGGTGCCCGATGCCAATCATGGAATCGACAGTATCGCAGCTGACTTTTCAGGGAGGGACGTGGTGAGCTATTATGCGGCAAACGATCCTGTCGCGGAATTTACAGCGGTTCCCGGCCAGGCGCCGGTGGCAACCTGGGACATTGCACCCCTGGTCCAGGGCTGGATTGACAATCCGCTTGCTGCGCGGCGAGGGGAATTGATGATTCTGAACAATTCGGGCCCCATCTTCATGGACTGGGAGCTTGATGGAGCGGGCAAGCCAGACCTCTCTCTCCAGGTCTCCACAATTTCCGATCCCAATGGTCCGTCCCTGTGGGTGTATTTTGACGATCCAACGCCGGGGCAAGACAACAGTGGGGGAGTGCAGAGCGGACCCTTGTTCGGCGAAGTGACTGAAGACCCGCCCCAGCCAGTGAGTGGTCCCCTGACCCTCAAGGCGGAGGTGACCGGGTCTGTCAATTCCATCTCCGGGGTGCAGCTGTTCTACCGGCGCATGTTCGGCGGAGAGCGTATGCTCACCATGGTTGACGACGGAAGCGGGGCGGACCAGATCGCCGATGACGGGGTGTATACCGCGGTGATTCCTGCTCATGCCATTGTCCCGGGTGAAATGGTGCGCTGGCGCTATGTGGCCTTCGATTCCGGGGGCAGCGAAACCCGGGAGCCGGCCTACCGGGACCCGGGCGATTCGCATCAGTATTTTGGGACAGTCGGGTATGATGCGACGCGGGAGAGTAACCTTTCGGTTCTCGAGTGGTTCATCGAGAACCCGACCGGAGCCAACAACACCACTGGGACGCGGGGAGCACTGTATTATCTTGGACAGTTTTATGACAACGTGCACTTTAACCGACACGGGCAGTCGACGGGTGGATTCATCAAGAAGAGTTACAACATCGACTTCAACCGCACGCGACGGTTCCAGTGGTCTGTCGATCCGGACATTCCCCGGGTGGCCGACATCGACCTTCTGACCAACTGGGCAGACAAATCAAAAGTGAGGCATCCGCTGGCATACGAGATCATGCGCGGAGCCGGGGTGCCGGCACACTTTGCGTTCACGGTGAGGGTGGAGCAGAACGGTTCCTTCTTCAGCGTGGCCGACTTTGTCGAGGATGGGGATGACCGCTATCTGGAGCGGGCCGGGCTCAACCCCGAGGGAGCCCTCTACAAGGCCTACAGCAATCGTCTTACCGGCTCGGCCAGCAGCGGGTTCGAGAAGAAGAACCGCAAGTTTGAGGATAACTCGGACCTGCAGGGCCTCATCGATAATCTGGCTCTCAACGGTCAGGCCCGTCTCGACTATCTTTACGACCATATCGACATCCCAAAGTGTGTAAACCTGCTCGCGGCCAACTCGGTGATCCGGAACATCGATATGCATTCCAAGAACTGGTATATTTACCGCGATACGGGCAGGACCAACGAGTGGGCACTGCTGCCGTGGGACCTCGACCTCTCGGGAGGCCGCGTCTGGAACAGGACGAACACCTATTTCGACAACCAGCTCTATACCAGCGGCCTGGTAGTGACCGGCAGCTCGATCCGTCTGGTCTCCCACATGTTCAGCGATCCCGGCATGCGCTCCATGATCATGCGCAGGATTCGAACCCTCGCCGATACCTACCTGCAGCCCCCGGGCACCCCCATGCAAGAGAGATGGTATGAGCGTCGGCTCGACGAGCAGGCGGCTCTCATAGATCCTCCCGGAATCGGGCCCTCCGACGCGCAGCGCGACTTCGAGAAGTGGGGTTCGTGGATCCAGGGTTCGGAGTCGGTGGCCAATGGCAGTTTCCGCGGTGCCGCGGTGCCCTACACCGATCCCCATCCGGACGTGGAATCGATGGCAGAAGGAATTGCACGCTGGAAAACCGAGTACCTGCCGGGTCGTCGGGATGAGATCTACAACAACCAGACCGTTGGGAATGGGGGAGAGATTCCAGCGCCGCAGATCGGGTCGGCGGCGATGCGGTTCACCCCACTCGTCGAGGCCGGAGCAGCCTGCCACGCGCTGGTGCCCGAGAACGACGGGCTTGGTGTTACCTGGATCGGTATTCCTGCCTTTGAGCCGTTTGACACCGCGGGCTGGAAAGCGGGTACGACGGGTGTGGGTTATGAGCGAGGGAGTGGCTACGAGGCACTCATCGGGACGGACATGGACACCGAGATGAGGAGCAACAACTCGGTCTACATCCGGATCCCCTTCACGGTGGCTGACCCCGGAGCCTTTGACAGGCTCGAACTGCGCATGCAGTGGGACGACGGGTTTGTCGCATTCCTCAACGGCACGCTTCTCACTTCGGATAATGCTCCGAGCCAGGTGGCCTGGAACTCGGCCGCGCTCAACGCCAACAACGAGGCGAGCGCGGGCAGCTTTGACGTCTATGATGTCAGCAATCGGCTCGGGGCCCTCGTAGCTGGGCAGAATATTCTCGCAATCCAGGGGCTTAACCAGGGGACGGGAAGCAGCGACATGATCATCCGTCCCGAGCTTTACGGGGGCGTTGAAGTGGAAGCGCCCCCGGGAGAGCCGATCATTGAATTCGGGACCATTGAATTTGCCCCCGTGTCCGGCAACCAGGACGAGGAGTTCATCGAGCTTCTTAATCCGCATGGTATCGCGGTGGACATCTCGGGCTGGACGCTCGACGGAGGGGTGGAGTTTGCCTTCCAGGGAGGGACGGTGATCCCGGCTGGAGGCAGGCTCCATGTGAGTCCGGACGTAAATGCCTTCCGGGCCCGGGCGCAGAGCCCGAGGGGCGGGGAAGGGTTGTTTGTACAGGGTGGATACGCAGGACATCTGTCCAGCTTTGGAGAGACTGTAAGGCTCCATGATGCCTCCGGGAACCAGATCAGCTCTGCGAGCTATGCAGGGAACCCGTCGGACGCCCAGCGCTACCTCCGTGTCAGCGAGATCATGTACCACCCGGCCGATTCCGGTCTGGCCGAGTTCGTGGAAGTGATCAACATCAGCGATGCGGTCTCGGTCGATCTCGCCAGCGTGCGCTTCACGGAGGGAATTGAGTTTGACTTCAGTGGGTCGGCCATCACGTCGCTGGAGCCGGGGCAGCGGGTGCTTGTGGTGCGGTCCCTGCCGGCCTTCGAGGCCGTTCATGGTGTGGGTCTTCCCGTGGCGGGCGCCTTCGCCAATGACACGGTTCTCAACAATGATGGAGAGACGCTCAAGCTGGAGGATGCCTTCAATGGGACCATTGCGGAGTTCCGCTTCAACGATGCGGCCCCCTGGCCGGAAGGGGCGGACGGGGAGGGGCGCAGCCTGGTGTTGATCGCACCGGGCTCGGAATCTGATCCAGACGAGGCCGGGAGCTGGCGCGCGAGCGTGGCGCGAGAGGGGAATCCCGGATCCACGGATGCCCTCCTGCCCCCGGCCAATCCGCTCGGAGATGAGGACGGTAACGGGATTGCGGATCTCCTCGACTACGCGTTTGGCAACCATCTCGGAGAGGGCCCGCTGCCGATCCGGCTCACTCTGGAGGACCACGATATTGGCGGGCAGCTGATCTCCCTGCCCACGCTGACCTATTCCACGAGCCTGGGAGCGGAGGGGGCCCTGATTACGGTTGAGCATAGCCGCGACCTGTCCCTCTGGCAGGGGTCCGGGACCGAGGTGGTCGAAGAGATCCTCCGGGAGGATGGACGCTCCCTTGTGAAGGTGAGAATGACACCGCCGGAAGGAACGGCCTCTCCCTTCTTCGTGCGGCTGCGGGTGGATGTGCGCTGAGACAGCGAGAAGGGGCGGGCGGCGCCGGCATGCTCAGGGCCGGTTTGCGGCGTGCCACTTCCGGACCTGTGAGAGGGTTGGTATTCCACGTATGGATTCCCGGACGTTGCCCTGCGCGTCCACGATTGCGCTGGAGGGAAGCACGGGGTTTTCGGCCCCCTGCGAGATCGCGAAGAAGTTGCGCACTGCAGCTCGGACCGCAGGTTCAGTCCCCGCGATCCTGTAGGCTGGATTCCACTTTTCGGAGTATTTCTGCAGCTCTGCGTCGTTGTCGGCGTCATCGACCGGGACGGCGATGACCTGAACCCCGTTTTCGGCAAGATGCTTCAAGTCAGGAAGGTGGCCGATGCAGGAGGCGCACCAGGTGGCCATGGTGGTATAGACCCGGAACGGGCGGTCGTCCGCTGGACGGATGGGAAATTTTTCAAGGGCTTCCGCCCGCGGGACAGATTTGGAGGAGCGGCGGTATTCGGATCTCTCGAAGGGCTCCTGCGCGCGATTCTCATGCACCTTGAGCAGGGTGCCTTCCGGGACTGTTTCCGTCTTTGAAGTCCTTCCTGAAGGCCAGCGCACGATCACCTGGTCGACTTCCTTCCAGTCGCCGAGGCCAACAATCATGGTTGAGCTGTTCTGGGCGGCGAACCCCTCGCCACAGCGGTGTTCCCTGACGATGAGTTCCCCTCCCCGATGGAGTTCGACTCGTGCTCCGTAGCCGTCGCGGTTGCTCCATTCGGAACTGCGCGCCGTCCTGTTTCCTCCCTGGAACTGGAGCGCGACTATGCCGGAAGCGTTTTCCGGGACAATCCGGGCCATGTCATTGTGGAACAGCTGGGCCAAAGGGTGGTTGGCATTGACCGTGGCCACGTCGAGCCAACCATCACGGTTGTAATCGAGCAGGGCGAAGGCACGGGCATCTGCCTCGGAGTCCATTCCGGAAATCGCGGAGATGTCAGCGAAGTCCCGTCCCCGGTCGCGATTCATGAAGAAGTGGTTGCGCTCCCGGCCGCTGAGGGAGTGGACGGCCAGTTCTCCCTCCCGGATCTCGTCCCCGATGATCAGGCGCGAGTCGATGTCATCGCCTCCCCATTTTTCCGAATCGACCCGGGAGTCGGGCACGAATTCCCTGTCGGTACGCACGACCGTGCGCCAGAGGTTGCTTCACAAGTCCACGTCCGAGGCGACCTCCCGGGGAGCGGTGAAGTAGCCACTCAGGGCGTAAATGTCGAGATCGCCATCGTTATCGAAATCGGCGAACTGCCCTCCCCAGGACCAGCCGGCCTCCGCCACCGCCAGTCCCGGGGGTTCGAGGGCAGAGACCTGCTCGAACTGACCTGTGGGTCCCTGGCGGTAGAGTATATTGCCCTCCGCAGACTTCACATAGTCGTCATCGATTCCGTTGAACTGGGCGAGGATGCGGCGCCCGGCCTTGCTATACATGTTGGAGACGTAGAGGTCCTGTAGCCCGTCGCCGTCATAGTCGCCGAAGCTTGCGCCCATTCCGAAGCCGTAGGTCCTGGCGCCGGAGGCACTGGTCACATCGACGAAGCCGTCTGGACCGTCGTTGCGGAACAGGCTGTCGCGGGCAAAGTCGTTGGCGAAGTAGAGATCGGGATCACCATCGGAATCGTAGTCCGCCCAGATCGCTTGCAGGGTGTTTTCCCAGAGGCCAACCTGCTCATTTTCCGGGGCACGCTCGAAATTGCCCCCGCCCCGGTTCACCCACAGGGAATTCGGGGGACCGATCTGGTCGAGGAAGTGATGTTCATCACCGTTATGCAGGCGCATGTAATGGGCGGCGTCCTCCCTTGAGAGAAAGCGTTCGGGCCAGGTCATGCCCGTGTTGCCGCTTCCTCCTCTTCCCCCCAGTCCTGGATTACTGTCTCCCAGGGCTTCCGGGCGGTAAGTGCAGATGTAGAAATCGAGGAGCCCGTCGCGATTGTAGTCTGAAGCAGAGATCGAAACCGCCAGGGATGGCAGCTCCTTCGTCCATGGGGCCTTGCTTTCGGTGAACCAGCTTCCGTTGTTCTCTAAGTAGAGGCAGCGTTCGACGCTCCGCCCGAGCAGGAGGTCCGAGTCACCGTCATTGTCAAAATCCGCAAAGATCCCGCAGGTCGAATTGCCCTCCAAGGCAATCTCGTAGGCCCGGGCATCTTCCTCGAACGTTCCGTCGCCGCGGTTGCGCAGCAGGAGGTTCCTGCCCATGCGAACCATGAGGTAGATGTCGTCAAAGCCGTCGCGGTCGATATCCACCACCGCGATCGAAGGCTTCTGGCCCATCGCGATGGGTGCGAAATCGTGTGACCTCGCCCGTCGTTTCCCACTGTGGTAGTATTTCACGAGCTCCTCCTGGTGGATGGAACGGCGCGCCAGGCGGCGCTGGGATGGATCGGGCAGGGCGGAATCGAGTTGGTCCGAAAAGAGTGCTCCTCCGGCGCTCGTGCTCAGAAGGGCGGACTTTGTATGCCAGGCAGTGATCTGCCAGGTCGAGGGAGTGCTGGTCCGCTGCCATCTCAGGACGAGCTTGCCGGCAAGACCGGCCTTCCCGCCGGAGTGGAGCTGGGCGGAGGCTCCAAACTTTACCAGGGTTTCGAACTCATCCTGGCCGACAAACGCGCCCGTTATGATCTTGAAGCTGGCATGATCAAGGTAATCGATGTCGTTGAACATCCCGGACCAGAGCGAGAGTTCCTCCCGCGGGATTGTCTCCGACTCCGGGGCGAGTTCCAGTTTCCGCCCGGTGACGATCGAAGCGCTTCCTGCCTCCCCGCTACTTGCGAGCTTTTGCTCTTTCTTCAGGCCGGTGACCGTCACGCGGTGAGCGAAGAGTTCACGTGCCCCTCCGGAGGGGAGCCTGAGGTTCAAGGCGCTGCGCGTGAGCTTATCCAGCCCCGGCGTCAGCTCCAGGATCAGTTCCTCGCTGTCGACGACCTCGCGGATCAGTTCCTCCGACGGGCCTTCGCCCTTTTCTCGCCATGGCGGATTTGCCAAAAAGAGAACGGAAGCTCCGATGGCGAGGGCGAGAACGCCCCACAACAGGAGCCGGCGACGATCGGCGGTGGGCCGCGATATTTTGTCGCGGGGGGAAGGCATGTGGGTAGCAAGTGCCTGATTTCAGGCTAAAAATCCAGTTTCCATTCCGATGAAGCACGCGATTTCGGCCCAATGCAGCGGAAAAATTAAAATCTCTCTGGACAGGGAGGTAGGAAGTGGTAGGCCTGCGGGGCTCAGACCCATGAAAAACACCCTAGCACTTTTCACTTCTTTTACTCTCGCGACTGCGAGCAGCCATGGTGCCATCGTCTGGTCGCTCGGTGACCGTGACACGGCTGGCCGCACTGTTAATGATAGCCGTCAATTTTATGGACCTGCTGGAAGCGTGTTTTTCGCGCAGGAAGCCGGTGTAAACCCTCTCCCCGGCAATCCCAACAATGCGCCGGTCAACCAGCAGGCCGACGACGACTACTACTTTGCAGGAATTTACACCAATCAGGTTGCTAGCGGTCCCGCCTACACCCCGCTCGGCGTGGTGGCTGCTCACGAGCAAACCTTGGAGCGGGCGGTCACCAATGGAGACTCGAGGAATCGCTTCCACTTCAATTTTTCCTCGATCCATACCACGCAGGACACCTTCACGGTGTCGTTTGGAATGACTGACTTGAATGCTGACGGCCCCGGCACGAGCCCCGGCCAGTATGATTTTGAAGTTCTCGTCAATGGTGTGAGTCTTGCGAACTTCACCCACACCTCGGGGACGATCAATACCGACTTCACCACCCCGACTTTCACCCTCGGGGACATTAACGCGACTGCCGGTGCGCCGGATGACAACTACGTCGAGTTGATTTCCAGCAACCCCGGCACCTCGGCGCGTTGGTCAAACTTCGACTATATCCGGTTGGACTATACGCCTGTGCCTGAGCCCGGGACCTCTCTCCTTGCCCTCTTTGGTGGCTTTGGACTGCTGGCCCTGCGCCGCCGCAAGCGCTAGTCCCCCAGAGTGATCTTTCCAGCGCCGGAGCCTGACGGGCTCCGGCGTTTTTTTATTGGTCCCGGGGTTGTGTCTTGTGGACAAATCAGCCCCGGCCCCGGAACCACCTGTCCCAGTTGCCGCGATAGCTGTGCTGGATGAACTGGTCTGCTTCAGGGCAGTTGATCGCCTTGAGCGTCCGGTGATCCCACTCTATTTTCTGGCCGGTCCGGTAGGCCACGTTGCCGAGGAGAACGGATTCACTCAGGGGGCCGGAATAGTCAAACCGGCAGGTTGTAGTGCCGCCTGTCCGGATGGCATTCACCCATTCGCGGTGATGGCCCTTCGAATCCTGTAGAAAGCGCGTGGGTCGCTCGAAATCCTGAAAATCCTTCTCGGGAAGGAGAGCATGACTTCCGTAGTTTGAGATGAGCTGTCCCTTGGAACCGACAAAGAGAATGGCGCTCCCCCAGCGCTTATGCTGCTCGGGAGTCAGTAATTTGTCTGGATATCGGCTCCCGTGGTACCAGGTAAGAGGAAGGGCCGGCCAGTGACGGCCGTTCACTACCCGGGCGGGGAACTGGTAGCATACTGTCAGGGCGGGAGGGGCTGATTCGGGGTGGACCGGGGGGCCATCCGCCTCTGCCGAGACGGCATGGCTCAAGTCGAGGGCCCAGAAGGGGAGATCCATGTAGTGACACCCGATATCGGCCAGGGTGCCGCCGCCGAAATGCCACCAGTGGCGCCAGTTGAAGTGAGCCCAGTTCGGATGGTAGGGCTGCTCCTCGATGGGGCCCAGCCAGAGGTCCCAGTCGAGGTGCGGGGGAACAGGGGGAAACGACTTGTAGCGGTCCTTGCCACCGTAGCCCCCACCAACCCAGACGTGAACTTCGCTGACCTCCCCGATCGCCCCGGTGCGGATGAGTTCCACCACGCGCCGGTAATTTGCTCCTGCGTGAATCTGGGTCCCAATCTGGGTGACCCGGTTCGTTTCGCGTGCGACCTCGGTCACGATGCGGACTTCGGAGACTGTCCGCGCAAGGGGTTTTTCGCAGTAGACGTGCTTGCCGGCGCGCATGGCGGCCACGCTGGCCACCGCATGTGTGTGGTCCGGGGTCGCGACCACCACTGCGTCGAGGTCCTTCTGCTCGACGAGCTTACGGAAATCCTTGTAGGTCCGGGCCCGCGGGTATTTCTGCGCTACCGGGCCGAGTCGTTTCTCGTCGACATCGCAGAGGGCCGCAATGTTGGCGATATCCTGAAGCTGTCCGATGCTGTATCCTCCCTGGCCGGACGATCCGATCACCCCGATGTTCATCTTTTCATTGGCGGACACCTTTCCCCGGGCGCGCAGGATCTGAGGTGCGGCAGTCAGGATGCCTGCGGTGGCGGAGGAGCTGGTAGCGAGAAAACGGCGACGGTTGATGGGCTTGACTGGCATGAGAATGGTCCCGATCAATCCGGGATGTTACACCTTCTTGCCGTGACACGGGATTGGTGTCAATGCCGCTCGCGTGATCTCAGGGGAAGGCTGCATGGGAATGGATTCGGGAGGCTTTGCCGGGGGGAAGCCCCGGGGACCGGGAGTCAGCCGGGTCCCGTAACGGATTCTTGGGGGATTGGAAGTTGACCGCCGGGGCTCCGTCGTGGTCGAACTTCCGGTCGCCATGATCCAGGTTGCTCTCTCTTCTCTCGCGCTCTCTCTGATCCTCGGTCTCGTCTCCGCCCGGGGGGATGGGTTGCAGGCAGCACGGTTGTATATCGGCACGGCGGAAACGAGCATTACCCCCGATCAGCCGGTGGCCCTGGAGGGGGCCTTTCACCTCCGGATATCGGATGGGGTGGAGACCCCGATTACCGCTGCGGTGGTGATCCTGGAAACACGGCAGGGCGACAGCCTGGTGGAACGGTCGGTCATGGTGAGTGCGGACCTCGTGCATCTCCCCATGGAAATGATCGAATCGGTGCGCCGGCAGTTGGTGGGCCGGATTCCCGGCCTGGATCCAGCCAAGGTGTTCATCAGCACGACACATACCCACCAGGCCCCGGTTGTGATGCGCGACAACTTCATCCTGCCCGAGGACGAAGGCATCATGACGGTGGGAGAATATATCGAGTTTTTCGTGAAGAAGGTCTCCGGGGCCATCGTGGAGGCGCATGGGTCAATGCAGCCAGGAAGTGTAGCGTGGGGGCTGGGTTTTGCGCACACAGCCTACAATCGTCGGGTCTCTTTTCTTGATGGAACTGCCCAGGTCTACGCAGGAGTGAATGGGCGGGGCTTCAAGGGGCTGGAAGGCCCGGACTACCAGGGTGTTCCGACGCTCTTTTTCTTTGGGGACGGGGGAGCCCCCCTGGCCGTGGCGGTCAACGTCTGGTCGCCCTCCCAGGAGGTGTTTGGCGGTAACAAGATCAGTGCCGACTTCTGGCATGCCGTACGCGTGAATCTCAGGAAGAGGCTCGGCGAGGATCTCGTCGTGCTGTGCTGGTGCGGCGCGGCCGGGGATCAGGGTCCCAAGCGTATGGTCCAGCGCGAGGCTGAGGAACGGATGCGGAACCTGCGGGGCGTCTCGAACTGGCCCGAGGAACTGGCCCGGCGGATCACGGAGTCCGTCCTGGACACCTACTCCCTTGTCAAGGACGACCGGCACGAGGTGATCAAGCTGGGGCATCGGTGCGAGGTCGTCCCGCTGCCCGGGTGGAAACTGACCGACGAGCAGGTCAGGGAGATCCGTGACTGGCGTGATTCGTATGCCGCGGAGTTGGCGTCCGATCCCAGTCAGGCCTTTCGACTGGCTCGCCCTATTTCGTGGCGCAGCCAGACCCTGCAACGGCAGGAGCAGTTTGCGAAGCGGGCCGATGGAGCCTACGACTCGGAAATTCATGTGCTCCGGATCGGGGAGGTTGCGGTGTGCACCAATGCCTTCGAGCTTTACACGGAGTATGGCATCCGGATCCTGGGCCGCAGCGATGCGCACCTGACCTGCGTGGTCCAGTTAACCGGGCCGGCACACTATCTCCCGACCGCCGAGGCTATTGCGCATGGAGGCTACGGAGCGAGACCTGAGAGTTGCGCGGTGGGTGCGGAGGGCGGAACGGCCCTCGTCGATGCAACCGTGAAGCACATAGACGAGCTGTTCAACAACCTGGTGGTGACTCTTCCCGAAGAGGGCCGGCTGGTAAACGGTAAGCCTGCTGGTTCCCGCTGGGTGGATCTGCTCCACGCGGAGGTGGGCTGGGAGCTTGAAGAGGACTTCTGGACACGCCGCCCGGGGACCCTGCATGGGGAGTCGAAGGGTGGTGATTACCACTTCGCGTGGACGAAGGATCGCTTCGCGGACTTTGAGCTTCATGCCGTGGTGCGGATGCGGGGAGGCGGGGCGAATTCAGGAGTGGGCATCCGCCTGAATCCGGAGTCGGCCAACAAGGCGAGTGGCTACCAGGCCGACATGGGACCGGGCTACTGGGGTTGCCTGTGGGAAGAGGGAGGGGCGGGAATGGTCCAGGAATTCCGCCGCAAGGATGCCGACCAGCTGGTGAAGCACGACGACTGGAACCACTATTACATCGTTGCCCGGGGTGAGCGCCTGCAGGCCTGGCTCAATGGAGTGAAAACCATCGACGTTGTGCACAAGGGCGGCTCGCGGGAGGGTTCGATCGGCTTTGAGCTTTGTCATGGGCAGAAACACACCATCCTGGATGTAAGGACGCTCATGCTCCGGGAGATGAAGTGAAACCCTCGGCCGGCCTTTCGTCTTGTTCGCTTCCGCAGCGGGCGATAGGCAGGAGTTGATGGCGGAGCGGGAACTGAATTGGAATTCGAGGCAGGTCACGCATGGCTGGCAGTGGGCCATGCGTTCCTTTTTCTGGGGCCTTGGTTTCGAGGAAGAGGATTTCGTCAAACCTCAAATCGGGATTGGTGTTCCCCTGCTCGAGGGAAATATCTGCAATGTTCATGCCTACGAGCTCGCATCCCTGATCAGGGAAGGCTGTCAGGAGGCGGGCCTCCTGGGGTTCCCTTTCGGGACACCGGCAATCAGTGACAATCTCACGCAGGCACTGGAAGGAGGAAACGCTTCGCTTCCGTCCCGTAATCTCATTGCGAACTGTGCGGAGATGGTCACCTCCGGCCATTCCTATGATGCGATGGTGGGCCTGCATCACTGTGACAAGAACGGTCCGGGCTTCGCCATGGCCCTCGCCCGGATGAACTATCCCGGCCTGATCGTAAGCGGGGGCACGATTCTCCCCGGGTGTTACCAGGGAGAGGAGATCACAAGCGCCACGCCCTATGAGGCGCAGTCTCTGGTCGCGATGGGTCGGATGGACCGGGCCGAGGGCGAGGAACTCGTCAAACATGCCTGTCCGGGGCCCGGGGGGTGCGGGATTGCAGCTTCCTTCAATACGTGGGGGGTGGCCATGGAGGCAATTGGGCTGATGCTTCCCGACAGTTCTTCGAACCCGGCCGTCTCCGGGGCCAAGCGGGAGGAATGCCGCCGCGTGGGGTTGGCGGTCCGGAATCTGTTAGAGAGTGGAATTCGCCCCCGGGATGTGCTCACGAGGAAATCGTTTGAGAATGCCGTGGCTGCAGTGGCAGCGATTGGAGGATCCACCAATGGGATCCTCCACCTGCTCGCGCTCGCACGGGAAGCAGAGGTCGATTTTTCGCTGAGCGACATTCAACCCATCCTGCGGCGCACGCCGGTGCTCTGCAATTTTGCCCCTCGTGGCACCAAGACCATGGCGGAGCTGCACAAGCTCGGGGGCACGGCCATGCTTCTGCGTCACTTGCTCGAGGCGGGGATTCTCGACGGGGACTGCCTCACCGTGACGGGGTGCGCTCTGGCGGACAGTTGCGCAGATGCCCCGGAGGTGTGCGAGGGTCAGGACCTGATCTCCCCGGCGGATCAGCCCTTCAAGGAGAGGGCCGACATGCAGGTCTGCTTTGGCAACCTCGCGCCCGGCGGGATTGTCTTCAAGGTGTCGTCCATGCAGGAGTCCCTGTTCAGGGGAACGGCGATGTGCTTTGACGAAACCCGTGCCGTGGTGGAGGCGGCGCGGGAAGGACGCATCAGGCCCGGGACGGTGGTGATCCTTCGTTACCTCGGTCCGCTTGCGTCTGGAATGCCGGAGGTTCTTATGGCCTCCTCCATCCTGAATGACCCGGCTCTCTATGGCAAGGTGGCCCTGATCTCGGACAGTCGCGTGTCCGGAATCAGCCACGGAGCGATTGGTGTCCACTGTGCTCCCGAGGCAGCGGCGGGAGGGCCCATCGCCCTGGTCGATGATGGTGACACAATCTCCTTCGACCTGAAGGCGGGCGAGATCACGCTCGAAATCGGGGAAGATGAATTGCGGCAACGCCGGGCGGAGTGGACTCCCCGTGAGTTCAGGCACGCCCGCCGATACCTTTCGGACTTCGCCGCGACTGTGACGCAGGCGGATCAGGGATGCGTGAGCCGCTCCTAGCGGCTTTTGCCTGCATGGTGCTACTCATCGGGAAGGAGTCCTTCCCGGAGTCCCCTGCTGTCCGGGGAAGCTCAGCTTGATGCCTTGCAGGTTCCAGGAGCGGGCAAATTCGGCCTGCAACTCGTTTTCCGATCTGCCGTCCAGCAGCACCGCCCGGGCCTCCACCTCGGGACGGCCTTCCAGCAGCATCTCGGCGTAGCGCTTGAGGTGAGCGCCGTCTTTTTTCCCGTCCAGCCGTGCGAAGAAGTAGAAGACCATCAGGGAATAGGGATAGGCGTTCTTGAATTTTTTGAATTCGAGAGGATTGGCAGCCATGAAGGTGTTCAGGGGGGCAAGTTCGATGGCATGTCCGAGCCGGTAGCCGCCGAGGCTCTCCCACCCGAATGCCGTGATGCAGTCGACCACGGCCCCGGGGTGATGGCTGAGCAGGAGCCGATTCTGGAAAAAGGGCACACTGGCGACGAATTCCGCGGACCCCTCGATGAACCATGCCGCCTGCTGCGTCCTGCCGCGCATGAGGTAGTGGGTAACCTCATGCTGGAGCACGCGGGAGGACATGCGATTCCTGACCACGGTGCCTCCTGTGACCGTCTGGCTGCTCAGGCTGGAGAGGGGAACGAGGATGGCGTCCCGGGCCGGCAGGTAGACGCCGGAACTCCGGGGAGGTCCTCCGGCCCGCATGTAATCCGTGCGATTCTTGAAGATGAAGGTCCGGAGCCTTTGGCTGGCACCATGAAGTCGGGGCCTCTGGACCGGGAGGGAGGTGACGTAATCGTAGGTGACCTCAAAGGCCCAGGAGAAGTCGCGGATCAGGGATTCCTTCAGGAAACTGTCGGAAATGAATTCGAAGTGCGGGGTGCGATAAACCCAGCGCCGTTCCACGGGGTCTTTCTCCACCATCCTGACCGGCAGTTGGAGATTAGCCGTCATCTCGGGGGCTCCCGGAGCGAAGGTCCCCTCGAGCCTGACCGAGGAAGGCTCTGGCGTGGGACTTCGGGAGGGATTCCTCCCGGTGTCGCCCCTGCGTTCCTTTTTTCTCAGGTAGAGAAGGTCAGCCTCCGAGAGATTCTTGAGCGGAATGGGACGGCGGAGGCCGTTCACCACGAAGACCGCGGAGGTGGCCGTGATCTCCAGCAACTCGGCCTCGAACTTGCGACCGAGATTGTCGGTCCAGACCCGGGCGCTGCCGGGTGTTGCGCTCAAAAGGAGGACCAGCAACCCAAGTATACAAGGTCTGGCAACGAGCAAGTTCATCAAGGGTGACTATACGAACAAATTGATGAAAAAACAGGTTATTCGGATGCAGGGGCCCCTCGGGATGTTATCAGCTGGTCGTTCCACGCTGCTCTTTCCTCGCCTTCGTCGGCCCGGGCTTCTAGCCTGCCGGTCATGGCCGACGCGGATGTTGCCCCTCACCTCCCGCGACGCTCCTTTCTCCGACAGACCACCGCAGGGGCGGCGGCACTGGGAGCGGGAGCGTCGACCCCGGTGCCGGCAGCTCCGCCCGGCAATCTGCCACTCATGAAACGTTCCGCAGAACTTCGCAGGGAACTGGTTGCCTGCCTCGGGGGAGACTGGCCTGAACCTTGTCCGCTCGAACCGCGACGGCGGGATACCATTCAAAAGGAGGGCTACCGGATTGAGTCCCTGACCTATCAGGTCGAGGAGGGCGACCGGGTTCCCGCCCTCCTGCTTGTGCCGGACGGAGTGGTCGGGAACAGGCCGGCGCCCGCGATTGCAGTCTGGCATCAGCACAACGGGGAGTATCATCTGGGCAAGAGTGAACCGGCGGGTCTGGCTGGAAACTCCATGCATCACACCGGGGTGGCTCTGGCGAGGGAAGGCTACGTGGTCCTCTGCCCCGATGCGCTCTGCTTCGAGGAGCGACAGGATCCCACGAAGCGCCTGCGCGCAGGCCATTATGAGCGCTTTGAGTTTCTGCGCTACGTGGTGGATGGGCAATGCATGGCCTGGAAGAACATCCTCGATATGCGACGGGCCCTCGACTACCTGGTTTCCCTGCCCGAGGTCGATGAAGACCGGCTGGGGTGTTACGGGCATTCGATGGGATCGACCCATACCTGGTTGGTCGGCCCGCATGAGCCGCGCCTCAAGGCGCTCGTGGGGAACTGTTGCCTGCCCACCTATTCGGCCATCCACGACGAGAAGCTCCTGCATTGCTTTCCAAATTTCGTACCGGGCTGGCAGCGTTTTGGAGACACGCCCGAAATGGCGGCTCTCATCGCCCCGCGTGCACTCCATCTCAACCTGGGGGAGACCGATGGAGGCAGCCCCATCGGTCATGCGCGGGAGGGATTGCAGCGGATTGCCGAGGCCTACCGCGAGGCCGGAGTGCCCGGGCAGTTCACGCACTATATTCAGGCCGGGACCGGGCACGTGCTATCGCCCGAGATGTGGGCGAGGACGAGAGCGTTTTTTGCAAGGCACCTGACCTGAGAGCGAGGGGGCTGCTCGAGGACCCTCCCGTGATCTGCACCACGGAGTTCGGCAGGCAGCCCGGGGCCCGGGGGAAAGGTTGCGATCACAATGCCGGAGCGTTCACAGCCCGGATGGCGGGTGGAGGGGTGCGTCCGGGGAGGGGCTACGGTTCCACCGATGAGACCGGATTTGAAGCGGTTGAGACCGTTCTCCATGCTGCCGAACCTAGCCCTCACGTTTCCGGAGCATTTGTTTCCGGTCACCAGTGGAGCGGCATGGTCACTGTGACCAATTCCCGCATGGAAGCTCTCAAAGCAGGGATTGCCCCGGGCAACCCCGCCAACCTTGGGCATCAGACCGAAGGGGGCTTCTCGGCCGGAGCTGGGACAAGCCCATGGGCTGGTATTTGAGCGAGCGATCTCCGTTCATCGGCAGTTTCCGGGGCTGCTAACTGTATTTGGTAAAGAACACTTAATGGCATGGCGTATCACATGAAGGGGTTACGAGCAAAGAGCTGATTTTCAGTCATTTGAGCTCAAAAGGAGTGCCCAAACCCCACAAAAAAAGCACTTCATGGCGGGATGGATGCGGGTGGGGAACTGGAGGGACACTTTGGGTGTCCGCCACCATGTAGAATTATGACAGAAAATCCTTCTCAGGCGGGCTGAATTGCTTCACAACTTCTCACGAAACATTGGAACTCACTATTATAGCCACTTACAAAGATATGATCACAAACCCACTTAAACTGGCAGCTGCTGCAAGTGTTCTTGCTTTTGCCAGTGCCAACGCCGCCACCACTGTTGAATGGAGCTTTAATCAGTCTGATGCAGGTTGGACCACGACCGCTGGAGCTTTTGCGAACGAAGGTGTCGGCATTGAGCCCGCTGACGACAATGGCGTCCGCGCTCACGATGCTGGTCACGCCGTTGCTGTCCTGACCTCCCCGACAGTGAACTTCAATCTTTCCAATGTAAGCGCTACCGAGCCAGTGATCCAGATTCTCTGGGAAGGTGGGCAGGGAAACCAGCCCGGTGCTGCCAACCCTGCTAACCTGGCAGCGGTCGAGAATTACAATAACGGAAGAACGAACGCCGATGGCCTGAAGGGCCTCGGTTTCCGGAACCTCTCGACCGGTAACTATGACTGGGTGAGCTACGACGCCCAGAATGGTGGAGGTGTTGAGACCGTTAATGTCACGCAGTCGGAGCTGGTTGCCGGTGGTATTGACGCGGATGCCAGCTACCAGTTGGACTTCTTCACCACTGATGACGGTGGTTGGGGTTGGACTCGTCTGAATGCCGTCAACCTTGACCCTGGTGCAGTGGGAGCAGTCCCGGAGCCTTCCTCCTCCCTGCTTATTGCACTGAGTGGCCTTGCTTTCTTCCTTCGCCGCCGGCGCTAGTAGCAAGCAAGACAACGTTCCTTTTCAAACCGGGGCAGCTGGAAAGCTGCCCCGGTTTGCTTTGTACCCCATGGGTTTTTCAGAAACAGGCCCTTCAGAGGCTTCCTTCAGGATCTTCCTCGCATTTTCTGTTCCCTGAGCTAAGAGGTTGCCGCCTTCGGTTCGCATAAAATCCCATGAAGTCCCCAAAAAACCCGTCGCCGGCGAACTCCAAGGCGCCTGCCTCCCTGCCGAAGCGAGGGCTCCTGGGCGCCATGTTCCTCGGTTTCCCTGTCGTGGTTTTTATCTTTCTTACCCAGCGGGATGATGAGCAGGCAACCGCTTCCACCAGCGCGCTCGCGCAGGTCCCGACCGAGGCGGCGACTCCGATGGAGGTTCTGGATGATCCTGAGAGCGACGGCTGGCCCACCGAGGTATTCGGAGCGAATGCCAAGGACCAGTTGAAGCAGCTGGGGAAATTGATTCTAAACCCCTCGAAGCGGAACAAGACGGCTCTCAGGGAAATTCTGGCAGAGGACTTCTCCTTTGGAGCACTCAGCGGGGGTTCTCTCGAAACCGTCTTCAGCGATTCCGTTCTTACAGTGGAAGGTGTGATTGCAACGTCGACGGCTCCTCCGCTTCGAGGAATCGAAGAGTTCGAGTCTGCCGTTGCTGGAATCTGGAATCGGTTTGAAGGGGCGAGGGATCCCAAGTTTGAGGTCAAGGTATTCCGTGTCCGCGAGGACGGAGAATTCTTTACGACCCGGCAGTATGTGGCGATCTCGGGACTCACCGACGAGGGTGCCCTGGAGCAGCACGCGACTTGGAGCACTCGCTGGAAAATCGGGCAGGGAGCTGAGCTCCCCCTCCTTGCCCACCTCGAAGTTTCTGATTTTGAGCAGGTTGTCTCCAGGACAGAAGGGCGCACCCTGTTTTCCGACTGTACCGAGGCAGTCTTGGCTGCCAATTCCTCCTACGAGGAACAGATCGGACGCGGTTTCGGGCACTGGCTCCACCGTATTCAGGATACGCAGTACTTCTTCTGGCTGGGCATCCCTGGTGTCGCCCTCGGAGATGTCAACGGAGATGGTCTTGATGACCTCTACCTCTGTCAGGAGGATGGGCTTCCCAACCGGCTCTATGTGCAGAAGCCTGATGGCACGCTCGAGGATCAATCGGAAACGGCCGGAGTGAACTGGCTCGAGGGCTCGCGTAGTGCCCTGTTCGTAGATCTCGACAATGACGGGGACCAGGACCTTGCGGTTGCGGTCATGGGTGGAATCGTGCTAGCGGCCAATCGCGGCGACGGCACCTTCGAATACCGGAGTCTGCTGCCCACCTCGTACGACCTGATGTCGATGAGTGCGGTGGACTACGACGAGGATGGAAAGCTGGATCTCTACGGCTGTGTCTACTGGCGAAACGCCTCGGCCGGCCCTGAGTCACGGTCGAGTGGAGTGGTCACGGGCCGGTTCGTCTACCACGACTCAAATTCGGGCGGTGCCAACAGCCTCTACCGGAATGAGTCCGATGGTCCGGATAGCTGGAGTTTTCGGGACGTGACTGCGGAGGTGGGACTGGATGCCAAGAACGAGCGTTGGAGCCTGGCCGCTGCCTGGGAGGACTACGATAACGATGGCGACCAGGATCTCTACCTTGCCAACGATTTTGGCCGGAACTGCCTTTACCGCAATGACGATGGGAAGTTCGTCGATGTTGCCGGGGAGACTGCTGCGGAGGATAGCGCTTCCGGCATGGCGGTCACGTGGGGAGATTACAACCGGGATGGCCAGATGGACGTCTACGTCAGCAACATGTTCTCTGCGGCCGGCAACCGGATCACCTTTCAGGAGCAGTTCAAACCAGATGCTGACGAGGAGGTCCGAGCACGTCTGCAGCGTTTTGCGCGGGGCAGCACCTTGCTCAGGAAGCGCGAGGACGGGTCCTTTGCCGACGAGAGCGAGGCGGCAGGGGTCGCCATGGCCCGCTGGGCGTGGGGCACGCGGTTTACGGATATCAACAACGACGGCTGGGAGGACTTGGTGGTGGCCAACGGGAATGTGACCGGGGATGACCCCGGGGACTTATGAAGTTTCTACTGGCGGCAGGTCGTGTCGCGTTCCCTGGACAATGTTGAGGATGAGCAGACCGCTGAGCTGGACCGGGCGAATGCGACCTTTGGTGAGATGATTGGGCGTGGCAGGTCCTACAGCGGGCGGGAACGAAACTGTGCTTTTCTGAATACCGGGGATGGCCGTTTTGCCAATATATCGGCAACCACTGGAATCGACCTGCCTGATGATGGGCGGGCCCTGGTCACCGTTGACTGGGACCACGATGGCGACCTCGATGTGTGGATTTCCAACCGCAACGCTCCTCGTCTTCGGTTCTTCCGCAATGATGTCCCCTCCGGGAACCATCACCTGAACCTGCGGCTGCGGGGCACCGGGCCCAGGACCAGCCGGGATGCGATTGGCGCGCGGGTTGAGGTGGTCCTGGCCGGGGCCACGGCGGGCAGCCCGCCCCCGCTGCCTCTGCACAGGACGTTGCGAGCTGGTGATTCCTTCCTTTCCCAGTCCAGCAAGTGGATGCACTTTGGACTTGGCCAAGCGGAGACGGTAGAGGCCGTGCGGGTGCGCTGGCCGGGCGGCGAATCGGAGATCTTCACGGGTCTGGAGGTTAATGGGCGCTACCTGCTCGAGCAGGGCACTGGAATGGCTGCCCCAGCCAACACGGTGCGTCCTGAGATTGTCCTCAGTCCCGGGTCGGTCACGTTGCCGGAACCGGATAGCGCTGCCCGTATTCCCCTGACTACTCTCCTTCCCATGGCCAGCTTCGAATACCGGGACTTCGAGGACCGGCCGCAGCAATACCTCACGGGCAAGGGGCAGGCCGTCCTTCTCAACCTCTGGGCGAGCTGGTGTACGCCCTGCCTGGCAGAGCTTGAGGAATTCGGGGAGCGGGCGGACGAGCTGCGTGCGGCCGGCATCGAGGTGGTGGCCCTTGCCGTTGATAGCCTCGACGATTCCGTTGAGAAGGGCGCGGCCCGTAAAATCGCCAGGCGCCTGAAGCTTCCGTTCCCCACGGGACAGGCCACCAGGAAACTGGTCACCTACCTGCAGACCGTTCACGACACCCTGATTACCAGCTCGCAGACGCTTCCTGTGCCGGCAAGTTTTCTGATCGATGGAGAGGGACGAATTGCTGTGATCTACAAGGGGCGTCTCAACCCGGACGATCTCGCCGCCGACATGAAGCACGCTCAGGGAAGCATGACAGAGCGTTTTTCCCGTTCCGCCCCGCTTCCGGGTCGCACCCTTCCCGAGGAATCCGTGTCGCGGCGTCGCAACCAGTTCGAAGCCCGCTACCGGTTTGCCACCTTCCTTCAGCAGAGTGGCTACCGCCGGACCGCTGAAGCGGCGAACGTGGAGCTCATCAAGTTGTTTCCTGAGAATGCAGGACCCTACAATAATCTCGGGATCTCCTATATCAGCCAGAAGAAGCTCGATCTTGCTGAGGTGGCTTTCCGGGGTGCCCTGCGTGCTCAGCCTGACCACGCCCGGGCCCACAGCAATCTGGGCACACTTCTGGCCGGTCAGGGAAAGACTGCAGAGGCGGTGGGGCACTTCCGCCAGGCGGTCGGGAGCAATCCCCGGGAAGAGAATCTCCACAGGCAACTGGTTCACATCCTGGTTGGGTCACAGAAATGGGCCGAGGCCGAGACCTGCCTGGAGGAGGCCCTTGTTCACTTCCCCCGGTCCGCCGACTTTCGTGCCAGCCTGGGGCTTGCACTCGCCCAGCAGAATAAACTGCCGGAGGCGGAGGCCCAGCTCCAGCAGGCTCTCGTTCTTGATCCCCGTCACCCTCAGGCGAAGCGGAACCTCCAGGTAGTACAGGGCATGATCGCACAAGGGCAGGGGCAGTGACCAGACCCGCCCCGGCAGGGCATGATTTACAAGCTCGTGAGGATTTGCGGGCGGTGGGACGAAGCCTCTGCGGCTGTTCGCCGTGGGGCCCTCCAGCGGAGCGGCCGCTGGGCAGAGAAAAGGCGGTGAAGCCCGGGGACTCCACCGCCTGAAAGACAGGTTTACTTGTCTGTAACTGTAATGTTGTCGATCGTCAGACCGCTGAAAGCGTCGAACGTATCGTCGCTGACGAAGTTGAATTCGATATAGACCTCGCTCTGCCCGATGGCGGCCGGATCGACCGGGATGGTCTGCTCCTTGTAGTCGGTATCGAAGTCCGCCATGTCGATGAGCACTTCCTGTCCCAGCTGGACGAAGTTCTCTCCCTCCTTGCGAAGGAAGCGTACGCCAGCGCTTTCCCCGAAGGTATCCCCATCGCGGAAGGCGTCGAATCTCAGCACTGCCGAGGCAGCTCCGCTCATGTCGATCGCAATGGTGCGGAGGGAAATGTCGGAGTTGGGGCCATAATTACCGAGGTTGGTCGACCAGGCATTGGCTGATCCCCCGGCACCGGATGTCGGCCCACTGTCGGACGCCGGCGTGCCCAGCTCCCACTGGGTGTCTCCGGTCGGGTCATTGACGATGGTGGTCCAGTTGCCGGGCCCGTTCTCCAGATCATCCGAGAAGAGAGTCAATGGGGGGGGCGGAAACTCTTCGACCACAAAGAAGCGTTTGCCGTCGGCCGGCAGCGGGATGATCAGGGTATTAACGTCCGCGGTAGCGGGAATGTTCTCATTCCCGTCGTAAATGGGCCATTCGAGGGGAAGGGCCGCGGACGGGTCAGTCTCGCTGCGGAGGTTGTAGACCATGCCCGCCAGACTGTCCCACTCAATGACCAGATTTCCGGCACTTCGCGAGATGCGCAGCTGGGGAACGGAGGTTGGGCCGGGATTGAGGATGGCATCGAGCCTTACTGCGTTCAGGCGGGTCCAGCCCCAGCCGCCGTCGTCGGTGGTGAAGAAGTCCAGCTCGTAGTTCGCATTGGCGTCGATCCCGTCGTTGACCAGGTCATCAAGGGTGAAGGTCTGGGTCTCCACCCCGCCACCGTTCTCCGTGTCGTAGGCGACGAAGTCGTAATCGCCGGTAGCGAGGTTCCGAAAGCCAAGGCCCTTCTGGCCGCCAGCGTTGGTGGAGCCTCCATTGTAGTTCAGCACGGCCTCCAGATTGGTGGGATTCACGAGGCCATCCTGATTGCCTTGGCCGCCCTCCCAGTCGATCTCGACCGCATTGGCGTCCGGGCTGGTGCCTCGGAAGCTGATTGCGGGAGAGGTCATCACGAAGACTTCATGATTGGCATCGTGCGCGCGTGTTCCAGTGCGATCGGCAGCCTCGACACCATTCCCTTCGAAGGCCGCGCTGCCGGACACGACCGTCCATCCCTGCAGGTCACCGGTGCTGAAGTCCCAGAGGCCGGAGAGTGGCGGAGGCGGGGGAGGCGGCGGAGGCGGCGCATCGGGGATGACCTGGGCGTTCAGGCGGACGCTCTCCAGCCGGGTCCATCCTGCAGTACCGTCGTCATTATCAACAAAGTCGAGGCGGTACCTCTGGCTTGTGTCTATTCCCGCGGCTGTCAGCTCCGCCCGGGTGAATTCAATTGTCTCAGGATTGTCGCCACCGTCCTCCGAGTCGTAGAGGACAAGGTCGTAGTTGCCCGTGGTCAGGTTGAGGAAGGCGATCGCTTTCTGGCCAGTACTCTTGGAGTTACCGCCATTCTGTAAGAGCAGGTCAGCCGGGTCGGTGGGGTCCGGGGAGCCGCTCTGGTTGCCCTGCCCCCCGACGAAGTCAACCTCGATCACTGGCCGGTCTGTCGGGGAAGTTGCAAAGTCGATCGTGGGTGACCGGAAGATCAGGATCTCGTGCTGGCTGTCCTCCGCAAAGTCGTTTCCGTCGGTGGAGGCATGCACGCCGTCAGAGGCGAAGCTGACGAACCCGTTTTCAACTTTCCAGCTGTTGTCCCCATCGGCTTCATCGTCGAAGTCCCACACGGTCGTGAAGTCGAGCTCGGAGGCTTCCGCATTAACCCGGACCTCGTTGAGGCGCGTCCAACCCCAGCCGCCATCGTCGGTGGTGAAAAAGTCCATCTGGTAGTTCGCATTCGGGTCAATGCCACCGGCAACCAACTGCGCCCGCGTGTAGGTCAGGGTTTCGATGCCGCCCCCGTTCTGAGAGTCGTAGCTCACAAAGTCGTAGTCCCCGGTTGCCAGATTACGCAGACCAAGGCCCTTCTGCCCATCGGCGTTCGTTCTTCCGCCATTGTATCCGGTGACCGCTTCCAGATTAGCAGGATCGGGGGAACCGGGCTGGTTTCCCTGACCACCTTCCCAGTCGATCTCGAGCACGTTGCCGGTGGTAGTTGAATTGGCAAAATTGAGTGTTGGGGAAGTCAGGACCGCGACGGCGTGACCGGCATCGTGAGCGCGGTTGCCATTGTCGTCAGCGGGCTCAATGCCGACACCTTCGTTCGCAAAAGCTCCAGCGGTCGTGGTCCACCCCGCATCAGACTGATTGAAATTCCAGGTAATCGAATTGGCCCCGGGCGGAGGAGGCTCGGGAAGCACGACTGCATCGAGGTTCACGCTTTCCAGTCGCGTCCAGCCTCCCGCGCCATTATCGTTGTCGAAGAAGTGAAGGCGGTGGTCCGCATTGACGTCGATACCAGCTGCCACGAGGTCATCCTTGCTCAGAGAGATCGTCTCGGGGTTTCCGCCTCCTGCGGGATTGTAGACAACGTAATCATACGTTTCCGTCTCCACGTTCAGGAAAGCGAGGCCCTTCTGGCCATTGCTGGCGGAGTCGCCGCCGTTGAAGGCAAGAACGGCGGCCGGGTCGGCCGGGTCGGGCGAGCCTCCCTGATTCCCCGCGCCACCGATGAAATCCACCTCAACGACCGCAGCTTCTTCGTTCGCATTGCTGAAATTCACGATCGGAGACTGGAGAACGAAGGTCTGGTGAGGGTCGTCGCCGGCGAAGTCGGTTCCGTCCGTAGAGGCGTGGATTCCGTCTTGCGCAAAGCCGGCAAAGCCATTCAGGACGACCCAGGAGTGCTCCTCTCCCGGTCCGTCTCCAAAATCCCAGAAAATGATCGGGCCGGGTTCCGGCTCGTCGAATGCATTGGGATCGAGATTCACCTCGTTCAGGCGGGTCCAGCCCCAGCCCCCATCGTCTGTGGTATAGAAATCGAGGACGTAATTGGCGTTGGGGTCGATCCCGCCGGCGATCAGGTCGCCCCGGGTATACGAGAGGGTCTCCACACCTCCTCCATTCTGAGAGTCGTAGCTCACAAAGTCGTAATTTCCGGTCGCCAGGTTTCGGAAGCCGAGGCCCTTCTGGCCCACATTGTTGGTTCTTCCGTTATTGTATCCGGTGACCGCGCCCAGGCTAGTGGGGTCGGGGGAATTGGCCTGGTTTCCCTGTCCCCCTTCCCAGAGGATGTCGATGACCGGGTCGACAGCATCCACGGTGGAAAAGTTGATGATGGGTGAGGTTAGAACTGCCACGTCGTGGGCCGCATCGTGAGCGCGGTTGCCAGCGTCGTCAGCGGGCTCAATGCCGACACCTTCGTTCGCAAAAGCTCCAGCGGTCGTGGTCCACCCCGCATCAGACTGATTGAAGTTCCAGGTGGCGACGGTCCCGGCACCAGACCCGAGGGCCGTGAGCAAGAGGCTGCCCGCTGCGACTGCGGCCAGTTTGAGATTCGGTTCCATTTTGAGCATCGGTTATAGGATTTGATAGCAGCATCTGTCTTGTGACCCTGCCGAGAGAGGCATGAAGTCACAGACTACGTTCGCAACTGTTCAAATTGCGCCCGAGCTGGCCAAGAAGAATGCCAGACTTAAGGGGGGTTAGACGAGAAAATTCACCGAGCTTTTGATTCTTTGGTTCCTTCAAAAGTGGGCCCCTCAACAGACAGCAGAACCCGGGTGAGTGTTTCCCCGTGGGTTGCCGGGGCGCTTCCGCTGAACGACCTCCTGCCGAGGGAATTTAGTGTATTGGCAGATGAGCAAGGACAGGGTTCCTGGCTGTATCGACGGCCTTCTCTGTGCGTCCGCATACAGCAGCCATGTTTTGGCTTGAAGAAGTCGGTGTTCCCCGATCAATTCGCTTTGATCAGGAAGACTGTTCCTTCCCCGCCCTGTCACCCCCATGGCCTCCACCAGCGAAACAGAACCAGGGCCGTCCCCGCAGCCGGGGGAGGCGCCTGCCCGTCGTAAAGGGCCCACGGCATTACCGCTCTGGGTGGCAGCACTTGTCGGCCTGTGCTGGATTGGGGTGGTGGTCCAATGGTGGGTTTCAAAAGTCAGGGCTGAGGATGTGCCACACCCGGGAGAATTCCCGCCAATGCAGCTCATTGTTGCCACGGGGATCGTCTACCTCGCCTGCTGGGCGCCGTATTGGGTGTTCTCCTCCCGGAGCTGGCGGCAGAAGACGGTGCGATTCATTGCTGCCAATGGGGCTATCGTATTTGCGGTCGGCCTGATTGAGCTCGGAGTGGCCGTCAGCGGGGTGGATTTCCGGCGCGTCCTCGGGCTTCGCGTGCCACCTTGGCAGGACACTCGGAATGTTCTGGATGACAAGCTCATTCACATCCGCCGTCCCCACTACCAGGAGCGAGGAAAGATGACCGGGGGGGACGTGGCCTTCTGGTACAACACCCCGGGAGTGACGACCTTCGATTACGACCTGAGGTATGACCACAATGGATTCCGCAACGAGGAGGACTATGAGCAGGCCGACTACGTCGTGATCGGAGACTCCTTCGTGGAGGCCGGTGGGGTCCGCGCCGGGGACATGTTTACTGCAAGGATGGCGGAGATGATGGGAGCAACCGTCGCCAATCTCGGGCAGAGTTACTATGGGCCCCAACAGGAATTGCACGTCCTCGACAGATTTGGAGTGCCTTTGAAGCCGCGGGTCTGCGTGTGGGTTTTCTTTGAAGCCAACGACCTCTCGGACACCCACCGGTACCAGGGATTCATCGAAAACTGGTCATGGGTTGAGCGCAAGCACTCCTCGTGGACGCGGCGCACCTTTGTCGGTAATACATTTTCGTGGCTTTCGAAGTGTCTCGAACCTGAGGTTCCCCCGGATGGCCGGGACCGGCTGGGCTATCTCCCGACCAACAATGGTGAGAAGAAGATGTGGTTCGGATACAAGGGCGGACCGTTCACGCCCGACATGAAGCGGGAAGTAGAGGGACTGCAGGCGACCTTGAAGGCCTTGGCCTATGCGGGCTCCCTGTGCAGGGAACATGGTATCCAGCTCGTGGTGGCCTTCGCCCCCTCGAAATTCCGGGTTTATGGGGATCTCTGCCGCTTCGAGGAAGAATCCCGCGTCCGGACCTGGGAGGTCAACGGCCTGCCCGGAATTCTCCTGAGTTCGATTCAGAAACAACTCCCGCATATCGCAGTTCTCGACCTCACTCCACCGCTCAGGGAGGCTGCCAAGACGGGGCGGATGCTCTATTATCCCGATGACACGCACTGGTCTCCAGACGGGCACCAGGTGGTTGCTGACACCCTCGTGGAGTTTATGAAGCCCGCCCGCCCCAACCCCCCCCCCGGAGGCTGAAGTCCGGAATTGTCATGGAACTCAGCGTGATCATTCCCTGCCTGAATGAAGAAGGAACGGTGGGGACCTGTATCGAGAAGGCCCTGCAGGCTCTCGAGGAGGGTGACCTGACGGGGGAAGTGGTCGTGGTCGACAACGGCTCCACGGACCGTTCCATCGAGATTTCGAAAGCCGCCGGGGCGCGTATCGTCCACGCCGAGGTCAGGGGTTACGGGAGCGCGATCCGGACCGGAATCGAACAAGCCCGGGGAGAGGTGGTGATCATGGGAGACGCGGACGACACCTATGACTTCGGGGAGATTGGTAATCTCATGCGCGAGCTCCGGGAAGGGAGCGGAGCCGATCTGGTGATGGGTAACCGGTATGGTGGCAGGATTCACCACAAGGCCATGCCGATCATGAACCGGCTGGTGGGGACTCCGGTCCTCACCCTCGTGATGCGCCTCTTCTTCAAGTCGAGGGTCTCCGATATCAATTGCGGACTGCGGGCTTTCAGGCGCGACTCGATTCAGGGTCTGAACCTGCGGTGCAACGGGATGGAGCTGGCCTCGGAAATGCTGATCAAGGCGACCCAGGAGAAACTCGTGATCCGTGAGATTCCCATCGATCTCTTTCCCAACCCGGACGGCCGCATCCCGCACCTGCACCCGCTCCGGGACGGCTGGAGGCACCTCCGCGTGATGCTGGCTCTCTGCCCGAAGTATCTCTTTGTCTATCCGGGGCTGTTTCTTTCGGTCTCCGCCCTGCTCCTGTTTGTGCTGTTGCAGTTCGATGAATTCCGGATCTTCGGTCAAGCGCCCGGGATTTCGACCTCTGCCTTCGCCAGCGCCATGTTGTTCATCGGAATCCAGGTCATCCTCTTTGGGATCCACTGCGTGACCTACAATAGCGCCCGCGGGCTCATCAGGGAAGACCGCCTGAGTGCCTTCTTCACGAGGTTTTTCACCTTGGAGCGAGGTCTCCTGGTTGGGGGAGTCCTCATCGCCCTCGGGGCGATTGCGGGGATCGTCACGCTGGCCTTCATGTTGAAGCATGCCAACAACCTCTCCTACGTGAGCATTCCCTTCACCCAGTTCGCGATCGGGTCCATTTTCACCGTCATGATCGGCATCCAGTTTATCTTCACGTCCTTCTACATGAGCTTCCTGGACCTGGAGAAAACCCTGCAGTAGACCTTGTCACAGGGCGTCGAGGACCGCCCATGACGCAATCTGCGGCAGGGCCGGGAGGAGCGAAAGCCAGCCCCCCTGTTCACCCTTGCGCGGCCCGGGCCGGCTTCATACGTTCGCAGCCGTGAGTTCGGGCAAAAGTTCAGAAGAGGGTAGGGGACAACCACTGCCCCGGGCTTTCAAGGCCCTGCGCTCGCAGTGTTCCAGGCGGCGATGGACGCTTTGTGGAATCCTCCTCTACCTCGTGCTGGTTGTGGCCCTGATGTGGCCCGTTTTGATTGCTCCCTTCGAGAGGATCCCGATTGGAGCAGAAGATGTGGCCACCGTGGCCCTGTCCAATATCTGGATCATGTGGTGGAATTCGGAGCAGGTTATTCCGCTCCTCGGCGACTACTGGAACGCTCCGATTTATTTTCCCGAGCCGGGAGGGCTGGCCCTGAACGAACCCCAGCCGACGACCTTGCTGGTTGCCCCCGTGATCTGGTTCACGGGGTCGCGTATCCTCGCCTACAACATCTACGTCTGGCTTTCCCTGATCCTGAACGGGGTGTTCGCCCAGCGGCTTGCGCGGGTGTATGGGATGGGGCCGTGGCCTGCCCTCTGGGTGGGCGCTGCCATGGTTCTTCTCCCGATGACCCACTGGCAACTGGGCGTCAGTCACCTGGTTCCGCTCTGGGGATTTCTCTGGAGCTGGTCTGCCATTGAGCGACTGTGCCGTAAGCCGTCCAGGTGGCGGGCGGTGGAACTGGGACTGGCCGTTGCCCTCAGCTTCATTACCTGCATGCACCAGGGGCTCTTCTTCGCCCTTCTTCTCCTGTTGGCGGCCCCCACCCTCTGGAGGCACCTGGGCAACTACCGGGAGCTGCGCTACTGGGCGGTTTCCGTCATCCTCGTCCTGATCGTAGCCGGCCCCTTTTTGCTGCAGGTGCGGCATTACAGCGAGAAGCACGCGCAGGGCTGGGATCGGAAAACGGTGACCGATCTCTCCGCCAAGCCGGGGGACTATTTCCAGGCCTACGGAGAGCCACTGGTCGCAGGAGAACCCCGGCTCATCGTCAAAAGCCTTGTGGAAGGGGGGCCGGCCGATCGCGCTGGCCTGCGGGTTGATGACCAGATCCTCTCGGTAGACGGGGAGACGCTCAAAAGCAACCGGCACCTTACTGACATCGCCCGTAAGGCTGAAAACAGGAAGCTGTCTCTTGTCGTTCACCGTGGAGAGTCTCGGGTAGAGCTCGCGGTCACCCCCCTCAGGCCCACCAATGGGGATGGGATCGCGGTCGGGCCACCGATGATCGGGGTCGGCTTTGAGTCCGTGTCGCTGCTCAGCCTGGGCTGGTTCAAATTTCTCCTCGCCCTGGTCGGCGTCGTGTATGGCCTTTGTCTCGCGGGCAGCCGGAGGTGGGCGGCCTTCCTGTTCACTCTCGCGGCCCTCGCCTATTTCCTGTCCCTCGGGCCCAACCTGTCGGTGTTCGGCTGGCATCCCTGGTGGACGCTTGCTGAAATTGTTCCCGGGATTGAGCGGGTCAGGAGCGTTCTCCGTTTCGCCTTCTTTGTTCAAATGGCCGGGGTCATTTTTGCCGCCCTCGGACTGGTTGGCGTGTATCGCTTGTGCGGTGACAGGTTGAAGGGTTCAGCCCTGAAATTAAACTTGCAACGGGGTGTTGTTGTATTGGCTCTCGTGGCCCTTCTCGATGCCCGGCCCCCGGACATGGTTTCCTCGATCGAAGCGGGTTCTGCCGGGACGGATTCTGGTCTGCAGAGCCGTTTTGCCCAGGTGGTCGACATCGAGGAGCACCAGGTGTGGGTTGATTACGTTCGTGAGAATACCCCGGCGGGCCATGGAATTGCCTGTCTGCCCTTTCCCCCGACAGGCCGCGTTGAGGATTATCTGCGAACCAGTGAGTTGATGTACCTGGGGACCTTCCATGAGGTCCCGATTCTCAACGGATACACCACGCACTTCCCAGAGCACTATCTCTCCTTCCGGAAGGAGATTCTTCTGGGAGGGTTTCCCACTGTGGAAGTGCTGCGGCGGCTCCATGACAAAAGGGTAAAGTTCATGATCATCCCCAAGGGAGTCGCTCCGAGCAACGTGACCCTGGAAGGCTACTCACTGACCCGGGTCTGCACCGACAACTTCGTTGAGGTCTACGAACTGGAGTTCGCCGGCGGTTAAGGAGGTGAGCGCCCCCGGAGGCCCTCTCAGGCCGTGCCCGAGGAGGTGAAGGCGTGGGCCTTGAGGAGGCGCAGGCCTGACTTGATGTAGTTGCCGAGGACCTTGGGCGAGCGCACACCCAGCAGGGTGCGCACAATGTAGCTGGGGCGCAGGTAGAAGGTCAGAAGGGCCTTCCTGCGGCATTGGATCAGTTCTTCCGTGGAGAGTTCCACGGTGCGGACGATGGGCTTCGAGTAATCGCCCTGCTGCAGGTCTTCTTCCGAGAAGAGCCCCGACTCGAGTGCGATCCGGTGGTACTCCGTTCCAGGCAGCGGGTAGGCAATATTGAGGTCCACGAAGTCCGGGTTGAGTTCCTTCATGAACCGGCTGGTGTCCTCGACCATCTCCCTGGTTTCCCAGGGAAGCCCGATCAGGAACAGTCCGTAGGACTTGATCCGATGTTTCCGGCAGAGCGCGACCGCTTGCCGGGCCTGGTCCAGGGTGGCGCGTTTCTTCATGCGGTCCAGGTTTTCCTGGTTACCGCTTTCCAGTCCGAAGCCGATCACCCAGCAGCCAGCCTTCTTCATCCACTTGAGCCGCTCGGCGGAGATCGTATCCACGCGACTGTTGCAGCCCCACCTGACATCGAGTTTTCGCCTGAGGATCTCCCGGCAGACGTCGACGGTCCATTTTTCATCCCAGGTGAAGGTGTCCGCCCGGAAGAAGAAGTTCGTGATTCCAAGGTTCCTGAAGCACTCCTCAATCTCATCCACCACGCTCTTGGGAGAGCGCACCTTGAGCTTGTAGCCGGAAGCCACCGTGACCGCACAGTAGATGCACTGGTGCGGACAGCCCCGACCCATGTTGATCATGGTGATGGGTTCATCGGTATCCGGGGTGGTGTAGAGCGAGTTGTTAATAAGGTGTCTTGCTGGAAACGGGAGGCTGTCGAGGTCGTCGACCTCGATATAGGGGCGGTTGGGATTGCGGTGGAGCGCGCCGTCCCTCCGGTAGGTGAGGCCGAGGATGTCCTTGTAGTCGCGCCGTTCGGCAATCTCCGCGATAGCGTGTTCCGACTCCCCCCGGATGGCGAGGTCGAGATCGCGATGGACGAGCATGGTTTCCTCATCCTTGGGCGTGAAATGAGCGCCCTTTGCCACGGTGACGATTCGAGGGCAGACCTTTCTGGCGACCTCACAGGCGGCGAGGTCCCGAAGCAGGGTGGGGGTGGTCACGCTCAGGACGAGCAGATCCGGCTGAAACTCGTGGAGATCGGCCTCGAAGGCCTTCCAGTCGAGGCCTTCCGCTGCGTAGTCCATGACCTTGCACTCGACGTTCATGCGCTCGAGCATCGCTGCCATGTAGGCAAGGTCGAGGGGAGCACGATTCGGTTGGGCGGTCATTCCCTCGACCGGGGCCTGGCAGCGGTCGTCACGCATGTAGAGCCCGGTCGGGCCGTAGATAAAGAAGGCCTTCCTGATGACAGGGGCGCAAGAGGGCTCGACCGCGTCGCCTTGCGCCTGTGTATCAGCCGTTGAACCGGCACGGGGTGATGTTGCAGATGGCGTCGACGCCATGTTCGCATTCTACAATCAGGCTAACCCGGGTCAATTTGAATCGCCTGCTGTCCGGGGGCCTGTGCTGTTAGATCGGCTTATGCCCGCCTGCGGGGGCGCTACCTGGACACCTTCACGAGGGTCTCGATCCAGTCATCGAGCACGATTCCCTCGCTGCGCAGGCCTGCGGTCATCACGTGAACTCCGCGCCCGGCTTTCTTCGAGACCAGAAGAGGCACCTTCACGGTGCCCGTGCTGCGTGCGCCGAGGGTCAGGGCTGGCACCTTCCCCAGGGGCTTCAAGGCGGAGGTTTCCTGCAGCTTGAGTTCAAAGGTGCGCTTCCGGTTCGAGTGATTCCACAGGCGCACCTCGAGGTCCAGTTGCTGCCCCGGCCCGGCTTCGCTGCCGTAGGGGTAGAACCAGGCCCACTCCTCGTCGATGGCGTAGTTCACGTCGTCCCAGGGGGTCAGTTCCGCGATGGTGGCTGCGCGCTCCCGGTAGCGCTTCTCAAGATAATCCAGCTCCTGTCCATTGAAGCGGAAGAGGTGGGGGATGTGCTGGTTCACGAGCCAGGACCCCTGCGGGAGGGCACGAACCTTGCGCAGGCAGAGGAAGTAGCCCGTGTCCTCGCGCATGAGGTTCCGGTTCATGAGGCAGTAGTCGTCGATCCCGGAGGGGGAGAAGGAATCCCCGATGAAGAAGACCGGCTTGTGATCGCCCCGCTCCACGAGGAGTCCCCCGTGGTTGTACATCTGCCCGGGAAAGAAGTGACTTGTCAGTTTGAACTCCCGCCAGCTCCAGGTCTCGCCGTCGTTTTTCACGACCACCCTGTCGACAGGGTCCGGAATGATTCCCGGGAGGAACCAGGAACCGGGGTTGCGCAGTCCGTCCGCCACCTCGGCGACCGCATAAACCGGGCAGCCGAATTCACGAGCCGCGGCGGGAACGTTTCTCGTATGGTCATTGTGCAGGTGGGTCACCCAGATGCCCTCGATCTTTTTGATCAGGCCATCCCGGAGTGCCTGGCGCAGCATCTCGTGTGGGCCGTCTCCGCCTGTATCGAGAACGAAGCCATGGCCGTCCCTGGAGACGAGGAGCTTGGTCGTGCCCATGTGCCGGCACCACGGGGGGAGGGCGACATGTTCCGCGAATGGCATCAGTTCCACCTGAGCGTCCGCCCCCAGGACACGCCGGCCCGCCGTGGTCAGGCGCTCCTTCCCGAAGTACCAGTGCAGGGCATTGGTCGAGAGGTAGTTCCCGTAGATGCTGCGAGCGCGTGCGATGGCGGTCGCAATGTCACCGGAGGGATCTTCGATGAGCGGTCCGCGGGCTGGAACGAGCACATCGGGCCGCCACGCGGCGAGTTTTTCAAGGCTTTCAATCCACTGGGCGAGACGTCCTCCGTAGCCGTGATAGCCTCCGATCTGGGCTTCAGGAATGGCTTCCTGAAAGCTGTAGAGGTCGAAGACACGCCCGCCCCGCCAGAGGAGATCTCCGGTGAAGGCAATCCTCTGGCCCCCGATGTTCGCGAGGTAGCAGACCGCGTCGCGGGTATAGCCTTCCGTCTCCATTACCTGGAACTCGATCCCCTGCCATCTTATGGTGTCGCCCTCGTTCACGAACCGGTCGACCTTCAGGCTGCGCCGGGGAACCTTGTTGACCTGTTGCGCGTAGTAGTTGAAGCGTTTGTCCCAGAAATCCTGCCAGAACGCCTCGGCCCTCGTAAGGGCCCCGCGGGACTTTTCGGGCGCAACCACGAGCTCCGCCTTTTCCGCCAGTGCGCGCACGGATTCCACGAGATCGCGCCGTGCGTGTGTCAACAGCACGGCCTGGGCCGGCCCCGTGCCACGATCACGGTAAAGCGCCATCTGCTCGCTTCCGCGCGCGATCACAACGGAATTGATCGGTCCCTCCCGGAAGGTGACTCCTTCCGGCAACCGGGCCCAGCCGAGGCAGGAGGCTGCGGTGAGGAGAGCGAGCGTGAGTGGTGGTCTCATGCTCGGATTGTCTCTGCTCCCCCGGGGACGGCAATCTCCTATCGGGAGGAACTCCGCAATCCGCGTCTCAGCCAGATCACGGCGAGAGAGAGAATCGCGATCACGAGAATCATACGGGAGAGGCGTGAGTGCGTTGCCTCCGGGGGGGGCTCCGGGAGAGTCTCCCCGGGGGATGATGCAGCGAGCAGGCGCACGGCGGTGTGCTGCCCGGGCGTGATCTCAACAACCTCCGGAAAGGTTTTTGGGCGAAAGATCACGAGGTGGAGCCTCTTTTCTGAGCGGCTTGAATGCCTCACGACGAGTTCGGCCACACCCGGGGGAAGGGGAACGCGCATCGTTGCGCGGAGGCAGGCAGGGGACAGGCCGCGCGCGCTGCCGGTCCGGATTGCAGCAGGATCTTCAAAGGTGAGTCCACCCTGCAGGGCGAAGGGAGCGCTGCCGCTGAAGGACAGTTCGAAGTGGTCTGCGAGAAATTTGCGGCTCAGGGCGATGAGTTGATTCAACTCTGCGTCGCTCCGGGTCCCCAGCCAGTGCTCGTTGTACATCGCATCCGCGGCTTCCGTGAAGCCGACGAGGAGCTCCGGCGCGTGAATGGTGAAGGAGAGGTGCAGGGACCTGTGCTCATCCAGATCGCGCAGGTCGAGATCGATGTTGTGATAGAGCTCCTGATGGGCGGGGACGTGGGGGCACGACAGGGTCAGGATGACCGTAACGCAGCACCAGAGGGTTCTCACTTGGACGTCTCTTTAATCTCCCTGTCTGCGACCGCCCAACCATGCCCCTTCTGGAGCCTGTCCCTCTCCCTCTGGGTCGCCGGGATTTTGCCGAGGGGGGCGAGCGTCCCTGCCCAGGCTGCATGTTTCCCGGCCAGATGCTTGACGACGTCAGGGTGCTTGGAGGCGAGGTTGCGCTCCTCCTTGGGGTCGGTCCTGAGGTCAAAGAGTTGCCAGGGGTCTTTGGCATACTTCCGATAGAGTCGCCAGTCCTTCCACCGGACGGCAATGAGATGTCGTCGCACGGCATCCCCGGGCTCGTTGTTGAGCCAGTAGAGAAACTCGTGGGCGTCCCCCCGGCGCCTGCCGGTCAGGTAAGGCATCAGATCAACGCCATCGCAGTGCTTGGGAATGGCTTTGCCAACGAGCGAGGCAATGGTGGAGTAAAAGTCAAAGTTTGCGATCAAGCCATCGTAGTGCCTGCCCTCCGGGAGCAGGCCGGGCATGGAGAAAATGGTGGGCACGCGCACCCACCCCTCCTTCTGCGTTCCCTCGCCCTTGCCGCCGGTATAGGGAGCGGAGGAGCCTCCTTCGCCAATGTTCGCCCCGTTGTCGCTGGAGAAAATGACGAGGGTGTTCCGGCGCAACCCCTCCTCCTCCAGGGTGCGGAGGAGTTTGCCGACCTGGTCGTCAACCGACACGATGCCGCCAGCGAGTTTCTTGCGCTTGCCTCGGGCCTGTGTTCGCCTGGTCAGGCTGTCAGGGGCCTCGACGTTGGAGGAGTGAACGGCCTCGGGCGACCAGTAGAGGAAAAAAGGCTCCTTCCTGTGTTGCCGGATAAATTCGGTCATGCGGTCGCCATCATAGTCGGTGAGCCAGACCGTCTTTCCCTCTTCATCGATGCAGAAGTACTTGGACTGGCCATTCTTCTTGGCGAGATGTCTCCGCAGGTCCAGGGGGGCTCGGGTGAGCTCCTCTCTGGAGTAGTTTTTCTTCGGCGGGGTTCGGGCGACTTTCGAGAAGCCTGCCTGGAGGGGTCCCTGCTCCCTCGCTCCGATGTCCCACTTGCCGATCTGCCCGGTCACATAACCGCAATTGGCGAGGAACCTCGCGAGGGTGGGCCGGTCCTCTGGAATGGGCAGGCCACGCGACATGCCGTATTTTCCGAATCGCTGGGCATACTGGCCCATCAACAGGGCGCAGCGGCTGGGGCAGCAGGGAGGAGTCGTGATATAGGAAGCGGTGCAGCGCACGCCCTCGGATGCCAGTCGATCGAGGTGTGGGGTGGGGATGTCCCTGCAACCGTACGAGGCGAGGTCTCCGTAGCCGAGGTCATCAATGTAAATCAGGACGACATTGGGTTTTGGCGGGGACCCGGCACCGTGGGCACCCGGAATGAGCAGGGCCCCGAGGGCAAACAGCAGAAAACGATTCATCGGATGGGGAGAGCTGTTCAGAGCGGAATTGCAACGGAAACGGAAGTCTCTTGACGTTCAAAGCGAGGTGCGACAAGCCTGAACTCCTGATGACTGCCCGATTCAAGCCCGATAAAAGTATTCGCCTTCTGAGCTCGTTAGTAATGCTCGTGCTTGCTGCCGGGCCCGTGTTGGCGGCCAAGCCGAATTTCATTCTCATTTTCACCGACGACCAGGGTTACGGGGATCTGAGCTGCTTCGGCTCCGAGACCATCAAGACACCGAATATCGATCGTCTGTCCAGGGAAGGGCGCAAGTTCACCAGCTTCATGGTGGCTTCGCCGGTGTGCACCCCCTCGCGGGCAGCGCTCCTCACCGCCTGCTATCCCAAGCGCGTGGGAATGCACCAGCACGTTCTCTTCCCGGCTTCCAAGAAGGGCCTCAATCCCAGCGAACACACCATCGCTGATCATCTCAAGGGCCAGGGCTATGCGACGGCGTGCTTCGGCAAGTGGCACCTCGGCCATCACCCCGAAGTTCTCCCCACCTCCAACGGCTTCGACACCTACTACGGGATTCCCTACTCGAACGACATGAATCACCCGGACAACCGGGGGAAGCCCAAGGGGGGTGCGGACGGAATGGACATCCTCTGGGCGGACCCCGCGTCGACCCTCACCAAATGGAAGACGCCCCTCTTCGAGGATGAGAAGATCGTGGAACTTCCCGTTGATCAGCGGACAATCACCCGGCGCTGTACCCAGAAGGCGATCGATTTCGTGAAGGCGAACAGGGAAAAGCCCTTCTTTGTCTATCTTCCGCACTCGATGCCTCATATCCCCCTCTATGTGCCCGATGAAGTGCGCGATCCCGATCCCAAGAATGCCTACATCAATACCATCGAGCACATTGACGCTGAGGTGGGACGCCTTCTCAAGACCCTTGATGACCTGAAACTCACCGGGCAGACCTATGTGATTTACACTACGGACAATGGTCCCTGGTTGTCCTTCAAGCACCACGGGGGGTCAGCTGGTCCCCTGCGTGACGGGAAGGGGACCACGTTCGAGGGGGGGCAACGCGTTCCCTGCCTCATGCGTGGGCCGGGTATTCCGGCGGGTACCGTCTGCAACGAACTGACCGGAACAATCGACATTCTCCCGACCATTGCCGCCCTGACGGGTACGAGTTTGCCGGAAGAGCGGAGAATCGACGGCATGGATGTCTCCGGATTGTGGAAGGGGACGACCGGGAAGTCGCCTCGCAATGAGTTCATCTATTACACCTCCCGTGGAAATGTGGAGGGCATCCGCAAGGGTGACTGGAAGCTGCTTGCGAAGAAGCCGCGCAGACGCGGAGGCGCGAATGCCGCCCAGGTGCTGCTCTTTGACCTTGGCAAGGACATGGGTGAGAAGATCAACGTCGCGGCAAGTCACCCGGAGGTCGTGAAGGAACTTCGCGCCCGCATGGAGGCCGTGGACGAGGAGATCACGAAGAACGCCCGGGCCCCGTGGACAAAGGGCTGAGCGGTGCGCGTGAGGCGGACCGATCGCCTTGGCCGGTAGTTCCGCCGAGGCCTCTTTTCTTGGAGTTGCCCTCGACAAATGACCGGAGCGCCGTGAGTGTTTTAGCCCGCCTTGGCCGCGGGCGTGCGTGAATATTACGATGACGACCGCCATTACCGTCGCCAGTGCCATTCTGGTCTCTGCGGCCGCTCTTCCGGCCGGGACGGAGCCGCAGGCTGCCATGGAGCGCCTTTTTACCCTCAAGGTGAAACCGCTTCTCTCCGAGAAGTGCTTTGGGTGCCACGGCGATCCTGGAAAGAAGCTGAAGGGCGGCCTCGATCTCTCCTCCCGGGAAGGCTTCCTCCGGGGGGGAGAGGAGTATCCGGATACCCTTGTTCCCGGCTCGGCCGCAGGGAGTTTCGTGATGAAGGCGGTGCGCTGGGAGGACAAGGACTACGAAATGCCTCCGAAGGAGAATGACCGTCTCACCGAGGAGCAGATCGACCAGCTTGGGAAATGGATTGATGCGGGTGCTCCCTGGCCGGGAAAGGAGCGTCAGGAGGAAATAAGGCTGGCGGAACGCGAGCGCATCCACACCGAGGAAGGGTTGATCGTGAGAACGTCGGGAGGCCTGTCCGAGGAGTGGACCTATCGCCGCTACCAGCCCGAAGACATCTGGGCCTTTCGTCCGCTGGTGAAGCCCGCGCTCCCGGACCTGGGCAGAACCAATCCAATCGACTTCCTGATCGGTGCAGATTTGGCAAAGGCGGGAATCGAGCGTGCCCCCAAGGCAGACGCGCGGACTCTGGTCCGCCGGGCGAGCTTCGATCTCACCGGTCTTCCGCCCACCCCGGCTGAGATTATCCAGTTTCGCGAGGCCTACCGGATGAATGCGACGAAAGCCTGGGGAGACTTGATCGCCCGCCTGCTGTCAAGCAGGCACTACGGCGAGCGCTGGGCCCAGCACTGGCTCGATGTCGCCCGCTATGCCGATACCGGGGGCTATTCCAACGATTACGAGCGCTCCAATGCCTGGCGTTATCGCGACTGGGTCATCCGTGCCCTGAATGAAGACAAGCCCTATGACCAGTTTGTGATCGAGCAGCTTGCGGGCGATGAGCTGGCGGATCTCTCCCTGCGTCGACGGATCCGGGACTGGGACACGTTCCAGACTGCGCGGGAAAAGGGAGACCAGTACACGGAGGAGGAAGCGGAGCTGCTGGTCGCCAGTTCCTTCCTGCGCATGGGGCCCTGGGATCCGGCCATGGTCAAGAAGCCCCAGGCGCGCCAGATATTTCTCGATGACGTGGTGAACGCGGTGGGCCAGACCTTCCTGTCCACCACGATGCGTTGCCTCAAATGCCACGATCACAAGTTCGACCCGCTGCCTGCGCGTGATTACTACCGGATGTATGCGATCTTCGAGCCCACCCAGCTGGCGGAGCGTCCCGCCCCCTTCCTGAAGAAGGAAAACCGCGAGGGGTTCGCTGAAGGGCGTGCCCTGACCGAACGGTTGCTGGCATTTGCGCGCGAGAAGAAGAACGCGCTTTATCACAAGCGGGAGACGGCGGCCCGCAAATGGTTTGAGGAACACAAGCTGGAATACGTTTCGCATGCCGACCGGCGAGACCTGCCTGACGACAGGAAACCGCCCCGGCATGTAGGGCTGGACCATGTGGACGAGGGCAGGCTCAAGGTGCGCGAACAGGATGAGTGGATCTGGAATCGCCGGCTCGAGCGTTACCGGCCCATCGTGCAGACGGTCTATAACGGGCCGGTTCCGGGGCGTCTCAATGCCCGTAAGCTACGCATGAATGCCCGTGCCAACAATAAATGGCGTCCCGACAGCCGGATCCTCGATGGGGGCGCATTAGAGGCCCCGGGGGAAAAGGTGACTCCCGGAGTTCTCAGCGCACTTGGGGTGCCGGTGGCGGAAGCTCCCGGGAGGGACCCCTATCAGCTCACCGACGAGCTTGCAGGCCGTCGCCTTGGTCTGGCGCGGTGGATCGCTGACCCGCGCAACCCGCTCACCGCCCGGTCCATCGTCAACCGGATCTGGCAACATCATTTCGGGAAGGCGATCGCCGGCAACCCCAACAACTTCGGGGTGAAGGGAGCCAAGCCAACCCATCCCGAACTGCTCGACTGGCTGGCTGCCGACTTCGTCGAGCACGGCTGGAGAATCAAGAGGCTTCACCACCTGATCATGACTTCGCGAACCTACCAGCAGTCCGGCCGGCACCCGGGGATGGAAAAGCTCCGGAACGAAGATCCCAATAACAGCCTCTTGGCTTACTTCCCGCCCCGCAGGCTCAGCGCGGAAGAGATTCGGGATGCCATGCTGAGAACCAGCGGTGAGTTGAATACAAAGGCGGGGGGCGTTCCCATCATGCCTGAGATGAACATGGAGGTGGCGCTCCAGCCCCGCATGATCCAGTTCTCGATTGCGCCCGCTTATCAGCCCTCGCGTACGCCGAATGAGCGCAACCGACGCAGTATCTACGCTTACCGTGTGCGTGGTCTGGCCAATCCTTTCCTGGAGACCTTGAATCAGCCGAATCCCAATGACTCCTGCGAGGATCGCGATTCCGCCTCGGTTTCGCCCCAGGCCTTTACCCTCCTGAACAGCGACGTCACGACTGCCCGCTCGATCGCCTTCGCCCGTCGGGTTGAGCGGGAAGCCCAGTCGCTCCCGGATCAGGTCCGGCGGGCCATCCGTCTCGCTTTTGGTCGTGTGCCTACTGCCGCCGAGCAGGAGCGCATGGTGAATTATGTCGAGGAAATGCGTGTCTACCATGCAGGGGTCCGTCCGCAGCGCCAGATCTACCCGACCCGTATCAAGCGATCGCTCGTGGAGGAATTCTCCGGAAAGTCCTTCGAGTATGAGGAAATCCTGCCGGTTTTCGAAAACTACGAGCCGGACCGGCAGGCCATTGAAGTGAGCCCTGCCACGCGGGCCCTCGCGGACCTGTGCCTCCTCCTCTTCAACAGTAACGAGTTTGTCTATCTCTATTGACGGGTCGCCTTCTCCCGAAGTCTGTCGCTCTCCAAGCCATGTCCTCCTTTCCCTGTTCCCGCCCCTTCTCCACCGCCGCGAGTCGACGAGGATTTCTGTATGGCCTCGGGGCGACCCTCGGCTCAGTCGCCATGACGGACCTGCTTGCAGGGGAGGATGCTGTGCAGGGGCCTCTCCTGCCAAGGAAGCCCATGATTCCTGCAAGGGCCAGGAATGTGATCATGCTCTTCATGGAGGGCGGGCCCGGTCACATGGACACCTTCGACCCAAAGCCCAAGCTGCGTGAGCTGCACAAGACGGAGTCTAAGAGCACGCGCGGGCTCGAGACCGGATTCAAGTTTTTCGTGGGAAGCCCCTTCGAGTTTCGGAAGGTTGGCCAGTCCGGGATCGAGATGTCGGACCAATGGCAGCACCTTGCCGATCCCGAGGTCGCCGATGAGCTATGCAACTACCGGGGATGCCAGGCGGAGTCCCTCAACCACCCCGAGGCGCTCTTCCACATGAACACCGGGAGCCGTCTCGGTGCAGACCCGGCCCTGGGAGCCTGGGCCACCTACGGTCTGGGGACGAGGAACCAGAACCTTCCGGGCTATGTCGTCATGACCGAGCTAGCTCTCCCACAGGGAGGATCCCGCAACTGGTCCAATGGCTTTCTTCCCGCCTTTTATCAGGGGACGCGCCTGCGGCCGGAAGGAACGCCCATCCTCGATCTCAACCCCCAGTCGTGGAAGTCGCGTGCGCACCAGCGCAAGGCCCTTGATGCCCTTGCTTTCCTGAACGAGGCCCACGCAGAGCAACACCCCGATCACGAGGAGCTTGCTGCCCGCATGGAGTCCTATGAATTGGCCTATCGCATGCAGGCGGAGGTCCCGGGCGTGATCGACCTCAGGGGAGAGCCGGAGCATGTTCGCGAGATGTACGGACTCGACCAGAAGGAAACGAGTGCCTTCGGGCGGCAGTGCCTGATGGCCCGGCGCATGGTAGAGGAGGGGGTCCGCTTTGTGCAGATCTTCAGTGGTGGATGGGACAGTCATGATTATCTTGAGCGGGGTCACAGTGCCCGCATAAGGAGTGTCGACAAGCCCATGGCGGCCCTTATCAAGGATCTCAAGCAGCGCGGCATGCTCGAGGACACTCTCGTGATCTGGACGGGTGAATTCGGGCGGACCCCTGACAACAACAGGCGTGGTGGCGTCTACTCGCTGGGACGGGGCCACAATGCCGACGCCATGGGCATGCTCCTGGCGGGAGGAGGCGTGAAAAGAGGTGCTATAGTCGGGGCCACCGATGAGCTGGGAGCGGAAGCCGTTGGCGTAAAGCACCCGATCCGCGACTTTCACGTCACCCTGCTCCATCTGCTCGGTCTGGATGATAACAAGCTGACCTACTTCCACGCCGGGCGCTACAAGCAGCTCAGTCAGTTTGGAGGGCAGATCATCACCGAGTTGCTGGCCTAGGAGTGGGGGGCTCTTCCCCCAGTTAGGGATTGCGGGGGGACAATGACCGGCCGTAAGGTTCGCGGGAGAAAACCCCCTATGAAGCTGGCCCCTGCCCTGTGGATGGCGCTCCTGTCCCTGCCCTGGTGCGCGCATGCTGCGCTGGAGATCACCGAGTTCTCCGCGAACAGCGATGACAGGGTTGTGGACGAGGATGGGGAGTCCGTAGACTGGATTGAGCTCCGCAACGCGGGGAACTCGCTTCTCTCGACTCAAGGCTACACCCTGAGTGATACCCGGAATGAGCCCGGCAAGTGGTCCCTTCCGGATGTCAAGCTGACTCCCGGAGCATACCTCCTGGTCTTTGCCTCGGGAAAGGACCGGAGCGATCCCGGAGCAGAATTGCATGCGGGGTTCTCACTCACCTCCTCCCCGGGATACCTTGCGCTCGGAAACCCCGACGGGGCGACAACCGCCAGCGTCTTCGAGTATCCCCGGCAGTTTTATGGAATGTCATTCGGGGTGGGCGGTTACTTTGCCACCCCCACGCCGGGAACGCCCAACGGTCCCGTTGATTTCACGGGCTTTGTCGGGGATACGAGTTTCAGCATCGATCGTGGGTTCTACGAAGACCCCTTCCGCGTCGCAATCGCGACCAGAACGGAAGGTGCGTCAATCTACTACACCACCGATGCCACGGTTCCTTCGCCGGCCAACGGGACGCTCTACACCGGCCCTGTTCTCATCGAGACCACGACTGTGCTCCGGGCGGTGGCCACCAAGCCGGGGCTTGTGAGCAGCAACGTCGATACCCAGACCTATATCTTCCTCGCCGACGTCATCCGACAGCCGGCCGCCCCGCCCGGTGTGCCGGCCACGTGGGGAGTGGACAACTCGGTTGCCCAGGGAGCCACCAATCTGCCGCGCCCGGCGGACTATGAGATGGATTCCGGGATCATCGCGCAGTTTGGGGAACAGACCGTCCGCGATGCCCTCCGCCACCACCCGACCATTTCGATTGTGATGGATCCCGATGACCTGTGGAACGAGAGCCGGGACCCGGCCATCGGGGGGATCTACCCGAATCCCTATGGAGGAACAGGGAACCAGTTCGTCCCCGGGCAGGGCGAGCCCCGTGACTGGGAGCGTCCCGCTTCGGCGGAATTCATGGACTTTCCGAAGGTGCCCGGCCGACAGGTCAACTGCGGAATCCGGATTGGCGGGAACTACGCACGGCATCCGAATCGCTACAAGCATCACCTGCGGCTCACCTTCCGCAGGCAGTATGGGCCGGGCAGGCTCAGGGCCCCGCTTTTCTCGCGCACCAGTATCGATACTTTCGACAACCTCATTCTGCGTGGTGGAAACAGCGAGAGCTGGACCTTCCCGGCATCCGCGGGGAACGGAACGACTACACGGGCCAACGTGCAATATATCCGTGACCAGTTCTACAAGGACGCCCAGGTTGCGATGGGGCATCTATCGGCCAGCCAGGAGTACTTTCACCTTTACCTCAATGGCCTCTACTGGGGATTCTATACCCTGATCGAACGTATAGACGGCCACTTCCTCTCGCAGCACCTCGGGGGTGAACCGGAGGACTACGATGCCTTCAAGCAAAGCGACACCCTGATTGATGGCGACCGGCGGGCCTGGGACGGGATGTTCCGCGTGTCGCGCGGAAACATGGCGAGTGCACGCAGTTACGAGGTGATCCGGGGCCTGCTCGATATCGACAATTTCATCGATTATGTCCTCTTCAATTTCTGGGCGGGGACCGCCGACTGGCGCAACAACTGGCGGGCGGGCCGGCGTCGCGAGGAGGGAGCGGGGTTCATGTTCTTCATGTGGGACGGGGAGCGGGGACTGGGTGACCGCTGGCCGCGCAATTTCGATTTTAACTCCAGCGGGACGAACCGGGAGTGGCCCGTCCATGCAACCGAACTGCACCACAACCTGAAAGCCAACGAGGAATATCTCATTCGCTTTGCGGACCGGCTCAACAAGCATTTCCTCAATGACGGCGTCCTTTCCCCGGAGAATGCGGCGGCGCTCTACAATGCCCGGGCCGAGGAAATCCGGCCCTCCCTCGTGGCAGAGTCCGCGCGCTGGGGGGATCGTTCCCGGCCCAATGAGCCCTATACCACCCGGAACGAGTGGCAGGACATGCTCGACTTCATGAACGAGGAATTCTTCCCGGGTCGCCTCGCGGTTTTTCTCAACCAGTTGCGGGTCGGCGGGGTGTATCCCATCTCGAGGGCGCCCGTCTTCAGCCAGCACGGAGGGCAGGTCCCGGGCGGATACAACCTGGAACTCTCGAGCACCGCAGGGCAGGTCTACCTCACTACCGATGGCAGCGATCCCCGGCTCATTGGCGGGGCGATCAGTCCCAGCGCGAGGCCGGCAAGCAACCTGGTGATCGATTCCTCGACGATGGTCCGGGCCCGCGTCCTGAGAAATGGGGAGTGGAGTGCCATCACGGAAGCAACCTTCCTCACCGGGACTCCCGCTTCCTCCGGCAACCTTGTCATTTCCGAGATCCTCTACAACCCGGAGGGCCCTTTGGAGGACGGTGAGTTCATCGAATTGCTCAACATCTCGGATGAGGAAATCAATCTCGCCGGGGTGCGCTTTGAGGATGGAATCCAGTATACCTTCGCCGCCGGGGACCGGCTCGCCCCGGGACAGCGGCTTGTTCTCACTCCGAATGAATACACCGGCTTGCTGGCCAATGGAGGAGAGCCGCTTTCGCTTCTTGCCTATGATGGCGCGGTCATCCGCAGCTTCCGCTTCGATGACGGTGCCCCATGGGCAGAGAGCGCGGACGGAGATGGGTTTGCCCTGGTGCTCGCCGATCCCTTGAGCAACCCTGATCCTGCCCTTCCGCAGAACTGGCTTCCGAGTTCCTCCCCCGGAGGCACGCCGGGCGGCAGCGATACCATGCCTTATCAGCCCGGGATGAACCTCCTCGCTCACGCGCTCGGGGCGCAGCCTCTGACCATTGAGGTGGAGGATGAGCACATCGTTCTGGAAGTGCGACGCAGTCTCACCGGCGGCGGAATCAGTCTCGACATCGAAACCTCGCCGGACCTCGAGAACTGGACTGGCGGAGAAGCCGTCTTTGCCGGTTTCGAGTCCCCCTCCGGCGGGTATGTCACCATGCGGTGGCACCTTCCCCCGGGAGAGGACTCCGCATATGCCCGGGTCCGGCTGGAGTCCGGCCAGCCATGACCGGTTGGGGCCGGGTTGCCCGCGTCATCCAACAGATTTATCAACGCAGGAAAGATTCATGAACAAGTATGCTCTCGTCCCCGTGGTCCTCGCCCTCTCCATCGTCGTGGGCAGGACAGCCGATCAGCGTCCCAATATACTCTTCATCATGTCGGATGATCACACTGCGCAGGCGGTGGGAGCCTACGCCACGGTGCTGAAGGACCTGGATCCCACTCCGACCATCGACTCCCTCGCTGCCGAGGGGATGACCTTTGACAATGCCTTCTGCACGAATGCCATCTGCACACCAAGCCGGGCCTGCATCATCACGGGGCAGTATCCTCACGTGAACGGAGTGTTCGACCTCCGGGGAAACATCGCGCCGGAGAAACAGACCCTGCCCATCCTGTTTCGCGAGGCGGGGTATCAAACCGCCATGATCGGGAAGTGGCACCTCAAGAAGGAACCGAATTTCGATTACTACAAGGTGCTCCCGGGTCAGGGAAAGTACTTCGACACCATGTTCCGTGTCCAGGGTCCGAGAAAATGGCCCCAGAATACCGTCACCCACGAGGGGCAGCACTCTTCCGACGCCATCACCGACTCCACCCTCGAATGGTTCAGGAACAGGCGTGATCCCGACAAGCCTTTCTTCCTCTGCCACCAGTATAAGGCTCCGCACGACTATTTTGAGAACGCGCCGCGTTACCAATCCTACCTTCGGGACGTGACCATCCCGGAGCCCCCCACGCTCTACGATGTTCCCAAGACCTTTGGCTCCATCGCCACCAGAGGTCACGAGGATGAGCTCATGGCTCATATCGGGACCAGTATCGGCAAGCGCAACCCGCGGCGCTCCTATGCCGTTGACCTGAAGGATCGCTTTCCGGAAGAGCTGCCCTCTGACTATGATGTGGCGAAGTTGTCCGAACGTGAAACCACCCGCCTCGCCTACCAGGCCTACCTTCGCAAGTACCTCCGCTGCGTGAAGGGCGTCGATGACAACCTCAAACGTCTCTTCGACTATCTCAGGAAGGAGGGATTGTATGACAATACCGTCATCATCTACACCGGGGACCAGGGCTTCTGGCTCGGGGAAAACGACTACCAGGACAAGCGCTGGGCCTATGACCCTTCCATGCGCATGCCCTTCATCGTCCGCTATCCGGGCAGTATCCGGGGCGGCACGCGCAGCGATGCCATCGTGGAGAACGTCGACTTTCCCTCCCTCATGCTGGACTTCGCTGGCATTCCCCGGCCCAGCTCCATGCAGGGGCGGTCCTTCAAGGCGATCTGCGAGACCGGCAGGGAACCTGCGGATTGGAAGAAGGCTGCTTACTACCGCTACTGGATGCACATGGCCCACCACGACAACCCGGGAGAAATGGCCATCCGCACCAAGACCCATAAGCTGATTTACTTCTATGGGGCGGACTATGAGGGGAAGAACCAGACCCCGCCCGGATGGGAGCTCTACGACCTTAGCCGCGACCCCTCAGAGCTCAACAACGTCTATGACGATCCAGCGTGTGCCCAGGTCCGGGAGGAGCTGAAGGAGCAGTTGGCCCGGTTGCGGAAGGAAGTCGGTGATGACGGTTCCCACTATCCCGCCTGCGAGAAAATCGTGCAGGAATTCTGGAATTACGACAAGGACGACCGGGAAAAGGCGATTCAGATCTCCCACCGGTTCAAGGCTCTCCGCGAGGCCTCTCTGGACAGGGAAGGGAAGGCTCCGCCAAAAGGGAACTAGGGTCCTGGACCTGCCGGGGACCGGTTGGAATTGGAGTGCCTTGCACGAAAGATGAAGAATTCCCAAGTGACCCAGGGGCTCGCTCTCTTCCTTGCGATGGGACTTTGTTCCGTGCTGTCCGCCTCACCCCGCCCGAATGTCATCCTGGTGATGACCGATGACCAGGGCTATGGCGATTTGAGCTGTCATGGGAATCCGGTCCTGAAAACGCCGCACCTTGACAGGATGCATTCGGATTCCGTGCGCTTTACGGACTTTCACGTGAGCCCGTTCTGCACGCCAACAAGGGCGGCGCTCATGACCGGCAATCACCCGGGCACGACGGGGGCCTACCGGACCAGTTCGGGGCGCACGATGATGCATCCGGATGAAAAGACGGTCGCTGATCTCTTTGCGGGTGCGGGCTACGCCACGGGCATGGTTGGCAAGTGGCATCTGGGTGATAATGCGCCACACCGGCCGCAGGACCGTGGATTTCAGGAGGTCCTCTGGCATCGATGCGGTGGAATCGGGCAGGCCTCGGACTATTGGAACAACGATTATTTTGACGATACCTATGAGCGTGCGGGGGTGGGGAACATGCAGGGACGCTTTGAGAAGTTCGAGGGATACTGCACGGATGTCTGGTTCAGGGAGGGCCTGCGCTTCGTGGAACGGAACAGGGAAAAGCCGTTCTTTCTCTACCTCGCCCTGAATGCGCCGCACGGCCCCTACCGGGTGCCCCCTGAATGGGCGGAGCCTTACAAGGACAGGGAAGGGGTTTCGAATGCCAACTTCCTTGGAATGGTGGCGAACATCGATCACAACATGGGTCTCCTGCGCAAGCGGCTTGCCGAGCGCGCGTTGGCCGACAACACGATTCTGGTTTTCATGACCGACAATGGAACCTCGGCGGGAGCGAGCTTTAACGGGCTCGATTCCGAGGCGGTGTCGGGCTTCAACGCCGGGATGCGCGGCAGGAAATCGTCGATTTACGACGGGGGTCACCGTGTGCCCTTCTTCATCCACTGGCCCCGGGGTGGGCTGACTGGAGGGCGGGATATTGATACGTTGTCCGCGCACATTGATGTCCTGCCGACCCTCGCCGATTTGTGTGGGATCCCGCTACTGGAGGGGTACGCGCCGGATGGAATCTCGCTGAAGCCACTTCTGGACCAGTCGAAGGATCCCTGGCCGAGGAAACATCATGTCGTCCAGTATCACGGGGGAGCCGGTGCAGGCGCCCTGCCCGCGCAACCCTTCGCGCACTCGGTGGTGCTGACGGAGCGCTGGCGCCTCGTGAACCAGGGCGGCCAATTCCTCTATGACATCAAGGCGGACCCAGCGCAGCGACAGGATGTTTCCGGAGAGTATCCCGAGGTCGTGAGCCGATTGCGTGCGGCCTACCGGCCATTCTGGAACGAGGTCTCGGTGCGCATGACACCGGTGCGCATCCATCTTGGTAATCCGGCCCAGAATCCGACCACCCTTTGCTCGCAGGACTGGTACCTGAAGAAGGGGAATCCCCCTTGGAATTTCCGGACGATCGGGAAACTGCCGAGGGTGACCGGGCCGTGGATGGTCGAGGTCCGGCAGGCCGGTCGCTATGCCTTCACCCTGCGGCAGTGGCCGTCTGCCGCGAAGAAACCCCTCGTGGCGGTGCGGGCGAGGGTGGTGATCGCGGGAAAGGAAAAGGAGATGGCCGTTCCTCCCGGTTCCAGCGGGGTCAGGATGGAGTTGAACCTCCCGGTGGGCTCATCCGAGTTGTGGACGTTCCTCTACGATGAGAAGGGGAGGGCCGGCGGGGCGTATTTTACGGACGTCGAACTTCTGGGAGAACATTGAGACGGCAAAGGACCCTCGAAAGGGGCGCTGTGCGTGCGGCGGGTGGAGCAGAAACTCACGCTGCCGACCTGAGCACTGATGAGCGGATTGTGCTGTTCGATGGGAAATCCCTCGAAGGGCGCCCCATGTACGCCCCTCACGGCAATATCGCGATTCGTGACGGCAAGTGGAAATTGGGTGAAGGCCACCTCTTTCATCTGGAAAACGATCTCAGGCAAACTACCAATGTGGCAAAGACGGATCCGGAACTCGTGAAACGAATGTCCGGGACGCTCGCCGACTGCAAAGAGACAGGCCGCTCCCGTCCTGCCAAAGAGTTAACCAGGTGAACGCCCATCGACCGTCCTCAAGGAACAAGGCAGAAAAACAAATGACCAAGGAAATCTCATTCAGTGCAGTCGTTGCGCTCACCGCAAGGACTCTTCTTCCCATGATCTTCGCCTCCAGCATCCAGGCGGCTGAACCCACCGAGCCCGGTGCGTCGACCGTCATCGCGTTCGGGGCGTGCGCTCATGAGGATCGACCCCAGCCGATCTGGGATGCTGTCGTTGCTGCAAAACCGGATCTGTTCATCTTTGCGGGCGACAACATCTACGCCGACACGAACGACATGGCCGTGATGAAGGCCAAGTATACCAAGCTCGCCGCTCAGCCGGGCTACCAGAAGCTGCTCAAGACCTGCCCGGTGCTGGCGACATGGGACGACCACGACTTCGGCGTGAACGACGGCGGGAAGGACTATCCCGAGAAAAAGGAGGCGGCCAGGATCTGCCTGGACTTCTTCGGCGTTCCCAAGGATGACCCTCGGCGAACACGCGACGGGATCTACGGGAGCCAGGTGATTGGCGAGAAAGGCCAACGCGTACAGATCATCCTGCTGGACACTCGCTATTTTCGCGATGACCTCGACAGATACAAGCGGGGTGAGGCCAGGCCCGGAAACATCGTCGGGTGGTACAAGCCGACCAAGGACACGAGTCGGACGTTGCTGGGTGAGCACCAGTGGAAGTGGCTTGAAGAAGAGTTGAAGAAGCCGGCCGAGGTGCGCGTGATCGTGTCGAGCATCCAGGTGATCTCCTGGGAAAAGGGTATGGAGTGCTGGGGCAACATGCCGCATGAGCGCGACCGACTGTTCAAACTGATCGAGACGGCGAATGCGAAGGGCACCTTCTTCATCAGCGGGGATGTGCACTTTACGGAGCTGTCGATGACGAAGGACGAGGGGCCCTACCCGCTCTACGACCTGACCTCGAGCGGGTTGAACCAGAAGCCAGGCAGGACGTGGTACACCTCTGTGAACTCCTACCGCCTGCCGGACAAGGTCTACCCGGGCAGGAACTTCGGGCTCATCCGCATCAACTGGGCGGCCAAGGACACCACCATCACGCTTCAAGGCCGCAAGGAGTCAGGTGAGGTCGCGCACGAGGAGGTTGTGCCCCTCAGCCGGCTCCGGTGACCGGCGCCTGCCCGGGCAGTGGCCGAGCGCCGACATCGTCACGTCCTTGCCGGACGACCTTCAATCCGCGCCCGGCCAGTTCAAGCTCACCATCGGGGTGAAGAAGAGCACCGACCTCGACAACTTCTTCCCCTTCCCGATGACCGTCCCCGACGACGCCGCCATCTTCCGCCTTGAGGCGGAGTGAAGATGCGCCCGTCCGGGGGGCGCACCGCGCCCGTAGCAGCCAACCCCAAGCGACACCCGTTAACTGATAGTCTAACCAGTGGTTGCCGGAGTCCGGTTCGGGCTTGCCGCCATGCGTTGGTATACTGGATGCCGGAGGCTGGCAGACGAATGCCTGCAAACGTCGGACGCTACGGAAATCCCCCTGCTTGACCTCAATCCTGATGGCCTGCGCGCTGCGTCGATGTCACTAAACCGGCTCTCAAACTTCCTAATGAGCTGAATCTGAGCTTATTAAGTTGGAGGCGGCGGGCGGATTCGAACCGCCGAATAACGGTTTTGCAAACCGTCGCCTTAGGCCACTTGGCTACGCCGCCGTCGCAAAGGAGCGAGCTAGGTACGCCCGTTGGCCTTGGCTGTCAACTGTCCAGTCTTCGGGGCCCACGGGAGGAGGTCAGGGTGAATACGTGTAGGAACTGACCGCCCTGTAGATGCGTGCGGTAGCACCAGCTCCGGGAAAGCTGACTGTGACGGGGTGGGGGCCCTCCCTGCCTGCCTGGTCAAAGCCGGCGGCGACTGGATCAAAGTCGAACGTGATCCAGAACCGGTCCGGGGCGCCGGTGGCATCGATGCGGGAGGCTGCGGTCCCGGTCCCGTTGATGCTTTCGTCCCATGTCGCGGCGGCCCCGCCAACCGTGATGGCCCGCGGTCGGACGATGTTCCCGTTGTTGGTGTTGATCAGCGGCGGCACGTTCTGTCCCTGCTCGTTGGGGCTTTGCAGCTGGAAGAAGAGGGTGACCGAATGGTCCTGGCCGGGGAGGTCCCCAAAGCCGCCCCCAAGGGCCTGGTTTTTTGCGAGAAGGGCCTGGTAGGCTTCCTGTTGCCCGGCAGTGGGCCCGCCGGCCTGTCCGAGCAGTTCGTTCTGCTCATCGGGGTCGTTGAAAACGTTGTAGAGCTCGAAGGAGGGGGTGTCGAGGGAGTCGGCGGGGTCATCGAGGATGAGGAGCTTGAAGTTCCCCTCGCGAATCGCCCGGCCCGGGGAAGTGACCCCGTTGCCGAAAATTTCACTGACTGTGTAGCCGCTGACCTGGCTCCCGGCGAGGGCGGGGTAGAGATCGCGGCCGTCGATTATCGTGCCGGCCGGAGCGACCTGGGAAATATCGATCCCGGCGAGCGAGAGGATCGTCGGGTAGAGGTCGGCAACTTGGACAGGGTTGTCATTCGTTCCGCGGGCGGGCACGTCGGGGCCCGCGGCGACGAGGGTCACCCGGGTGCCGCCCTCGTAGAGGGTGCCCTTGCCGTGGCCATTGCTGAAGGGGGCCTGCAGGAGGTTGTTCGGGGTCCCGTTGTCCCCGACGAGCAGAACGTTGGTCTCGGCGAGGTCGACGTCCCGGAGCAATCGCCCGATTTCCGTATCGAGGGCTTCCAGCATCTGCTCGAAGCGATCCCGGTTACTGGCCGGGGGAGAGGTGCCAGCTGGAAGTAATCCGGACGGGGGGACGTGGATCGGAGTATGCGGGGCATGAAATCCAACCCAGCAGAACCAGGGGGTTCCGGCTGGCTGGTCCCGGATGAAATCCAAGGCATCGTTCACCTGGTCGGTGGTCGCATAGGTGTCGGTGACCGGCGTAGTCGTGCCATCGGTGATCTTGTCCCACGCCCAGTAGTCGGTCAGGTTACCGGCTGTTCCGGCGAAGGCAGGCCATCCCCCGCGGGTCCGGGCCCCGTCCACGCCGCCGCCGAGGTGCCACTTGCCGATTGAGAACAACCCGTAGCCAGAGGCAGCAGCATCAAAGGCCTCGGGCAGGGTGAACTCCGTCTCGGGCAGGTTCGCTCCGGCGGGAGTCCCGATGCCATGGCGGAACGGGTGACGGCCGGTCAGGATAGTCGCGCGGGTGGGTGAACACGTGGCCTGGGCGTAGGCGTTGGTGAAGTGGAGCCCATTGGCAGCGAGGAACTGCAGGTTCGGCATGTCCGCCACACGGGGGTTTCCCGGGTTGTCGAGCGGGCTCCAGTCGATTCCCCAGTCGTCGAGGATGAGCAGGAGGATGTTATTGCCGCCGGGTGGGCCGAGTGTCAGGTCGACGTCGAAGCCATCATCGTCGAAGGGGGCGACATCGATGAGCCGGGAGCGGTAGAATTGCCGGGAATCCCGGGTCAGGGCCCCCGGGTCGAGAGCGGTGAGGCTGCGGTTCTCGATGCTGGCGGGGATGCTCTGCCAGCCCTCGAGGTCAACGGAGCGCTCCACGACGTAGCTTCCGCCATCCACGGTGCTCCACGTTATCGTGACATCCCCGCTCTGTTGGCCGGTCGTGATCGAGCGGTTCGCGAGTTTGCTTTCGGGGCCACCTTCAAAGACGACCTCCGCCCCGGCAGGAATGGCAGCAGCTGTGCCGGCAGTTGGATTACCGTAGTAGCTGGGGCCGATGTTGTAGGGGAACTTCGGGGTTCCATCGGGCTCGATGGAGACGAAGTACGCGTATGTCCCTTCCGGGAAATCAGGAGTCACACAGAATCTTCCGTTGTGCTCGTCGAGATCGAATCCGGCCCCGAGGGTCTGGCCCACGTCTCCCAGGTATTCGTAGTCCTCGATGTAATGACCGATCTCATACGGGCTGCCTGCCCCGGGGGTCACCCCGGGGCCGCGCAGGTCTTCTGTTCCTCCCGTGCCCTCGGGAAGGTCATACTCCGCGGTGTTCCCGGCCGAGGTAAAGCCCTGGAGACGGGCTGCGTGGGCGGGAAGCCGGGTCCGTTGGGTGATGGAGCGGGCGCGGTAGCCGGAGCGCATCCGCACGACCGGGCTGGCCGGGTTGGCCGGATCTGAGAATCCATAGGGGCCGTAGACGGGGTAGCCATCGCGCACCCAGCCGAGAATGGGGGAATGGTGACCGTTGAAGTTCTCGGTGTAACGATTCGTGGCAGGGTCGTAGTCCACACTGTCGCCCAGCAGGTGCCGCAGCCCGGGGGGATTGGCATGATAATGATGAGTCCCGCCTGCCTGATGGGCGTTGCCGCGGTCAAAGGTCACACCTTCATTGATGTAGGCGTCGCGGTTCCAGACGTCATCCCCGTTGACCCCGGCCCCGGAACGGGGCCGCTCGTCCTCTCCGGCCGAGGTGTCGTAAGAGAACGCATCGCGGGAGTCGAACATCGCAACCCCGTCGACGAAGAGTCCGATGCGCCCCAGCCCTGTCGGTCGTTTGCTGGTTGGAGGGTCCCCGGGATTGCGGGGAATCCGGTAGAGAAGGGCCCGGTTGGACGGCCAGTTCCCAAACAGGTTGGTGCGGGCCTCATTGGCATACCATGGGCCCATGACGTGTCCGGCGAGACCGCTGGCGCGGATGTAGACGTCGGTCGTCGTGACGGCCACTTCGCTCACCCCGGCGTAGGTGGGCAGTTCCTGTACGCCCTGGCCACGGTTCCAGGTTGTCGCGTAGTTGCCGGCCGCCTCATCCGCATCGGTTCCGTAAATGCGGGCATACTGGCCGGAGATGCCGATCTCCCAGCTTGTCACGAGAGGGTCTGCGTGAATGCTTCCCAAAGGTGAGAGAAGGGCGAGAAGGAGGGTAATGGATCGGGACACTCGTCCGGAGTTGTTTGAATTCTCAGGGTTCAGGGGCACCAAATCCGTGGCAGGACCACGGCCTGTGGGCGATGGATGCAACCCCACGGCGGGGGACTGGTTGCACAAGGTCTGGGGCACATCCCCCGGATGGGTTCCGAATGGGCGGGTGGGGCTGTTAAGTGGTGCAGTGACAACGGGGTGGCCCGGCAGGTGGGTGCGCGGGAGCGCTACCACGTCACCTTGCCGCCGAAGATGGCGTTGATGCCGGGTTGGTTCACACCGGAGCCATGGATCCGGTAGTCCTGGTCGGTGATATTCTCGAGGGCGGCATTGAGCTCGAGGTAGTCAGTCACCTGGAAACCGCCGCGCAGGGAGGCCACGACGTAACCCGGGGTTCCACCGGGAGGAATGCGCTGGGTATCGCGCTTGTCGCGCGCACTCAGCTGGTCCTGTTTGGCGGCGGCGGTGACGCGACCTTCAATCCACCAGCGTTCGTCCGGAGATTCGTAGCGAAGGGCCACGCTGCCCGCAAGGGGGGAGAGGCGGCTCACGGCGGCGTTCGCAGTTGGACCTCCGATGAAGGTGGGCGTGCTGGTCTCGCCATCCTGCCAGGTGAGGTGGCCGGAGAGCGTGAGGTTATCGAGGAGGCGAATGGCGGCTTCGAGTTCGATGCCGACAATGTCGGCCTCCTGCGAGTTGCTGGCGATCACGGTATTGCTCTCCGCGGCGGCCGGGACGCTGACTATGAGGTCCTCGACGACGGTGTAGAACGCTGCCGCATTCAGGCTCACGGTTTCGTTGCTGAAGCGGGAGCCCACCTCGAAGGTCCACGACTGTTCCGGCTCGAGATCGAGGGAGCCGAGCTGCTGCTGGCCGCTCCGGCTCGTGATGTTCCCACTGAGGTCGTGTGCGTTGGGAGTCCGGAATCCCTGGCTCGCTCCACCGTAGACGTTCAGCTCCGTACTGAGTTTGTAGAGCGCCCGTGCGTTGAAGACGATATCGCTCCATTGGTCACTGGCTGAAATGTCGGCCGTGGAGGCGGGGTCCCAGACTTTTCCGAGGGTGGCCTCGGAGTGGGTGAGACGAGCCCCGACCAAGGCCTCCAGCTGGTCGTTGACGGGGCGGCGGAACTGGGCGAAGGCCCCGAGGAGGCGGAAGGTGGAATCGTCGGCGACGGGGCGACGGCTCCGTGGGTCGCGTCCGGTCCGGGTACCGACGGCATCGATCTCGTCCTGGTAGTAGTCTGCCCCGTAGACCAGGTTTCCACCGAGAAGTGCGCTCTCCAGGGTGATGTCGATGCCATAGGTGTCGAGGTCGATCTGCTGGCTGCGAACATCGGTGGGTCTGCGGTTTTGAAACTCGCTGTCCTGCGTGCGCTGGAAGGAAACCGTTGCACTGTATTTCTGGACCGGTCCACTGGGGAGCTCGCCATCGATCTTGAGGTAGGTAAGGGAGCGTTCCTGGTCGTAGATGCGCGCGGGGAAGGTGCCGGTGCTGGTGCCGTTCCACGGAGTATCGTTGAAAATGGTACTGTGCCAGCGCCAGACATCGTCCTGGTCAACATACTGGTGGGCGAAGGTAAGGGTGGTGTCGGGGTTGAGAGCCGCCTCAAGCTTCAGGTCGTGGTTCTGTTCCGGGTAGCCGGTATTGGTCATGCGTCCGACTCCGCTGTCCCGGATGTCACCGAAGTCCTTGGCGGTCACTCCAATCAGCGCGCCCCAGGTGCCGCCCTGGCCGAGGCGGGTCTCCACGCGGCCGATATGACTGCGGCTGTTGGTATCGAAGCGGTAGAGCGCGCTACCTCCCCAGAAGAAGCCCGGGTCGGCCTCCCGGAATCCGCTCCCCGCGGTGAGGACGTTGAGGGTTCCGCCAAGGGCATCGCTGCCATACAGCACGGATCCTTGGTTGCGGACCAGTTCAAGGCGGCCCATGGAAAACCCGTCCACGGTGTTCCAGTATTGGACTGGACCGCTCCGCCAGGTGCTGTTGTTGATGCGGACGCCGTCGAGGAGGAGGAGATTCTGCCGACCGGTGAATCCGCGAACAAAGGGGCTCCCGTGGCCGTGGGTGGTTTTCTGGATCATGACCCCGGGGGTCTGGGCGAGGGCCTCCGGGATGGTGCGGTGGTTTTGCTGATCGAACTGCTCCCCGGTGACGACGCCGACGGAACTCATGGCATCGAGGGCGTCCTCGTCCGCACGGCTGGCAGTGACCACGGTCTCGGGGAGAAGAAGCGTCTCTGCTGCAGGCAGCAGGGCTGGCCCTCCGGCCGCAGCACAGAGAAAGCATGTGAAGGTGAACTTGGCCGTGGCCCGAAAAGACTGGCTGAAAGCAGTATGTCTGCGCCGGGTGCGGGTGAGAAGATGGGACACGCGCCGGACCTTGGGAGAAGGGAAGAGCTCAGGCAAGGGTCCGATACGACAGTGAGAGACTGTTGGAGATCGCTCAGGATCTGGCCAGCTGCTGAACAGCTGCTGAACAGTCAGGGGTGCTGAAGGCGGCGGCGCAAGGTGGTTCGATTTGCTTGGAGGGCCGTAGCGAGACGCGCCAGTTTTCCATCGTAGCGGGTGAGGAGACGTCGAATGAGGGTGGCCTCAAGGGATTCGGCGAGATTGCGGTAGACTGGCTCCGGATCTTCCTGGAGGCGGGCATCAAGCCAGCCGTCGAGGGCCTCGATGAGCAGGGAGGGGGCCTCGTCAATGGGAAGGGGGCAGTCCTGCTGCAGGTGGGTGGGGAGGTCGCTCTTCTCGATCGCGGCGGCCCCGGTGTTGACGGTGAGCGCGAAGGAGATCGAGTTGTGCAGTTCCCGGAGGTTTCCCGGCCAGTCGTGGGACATGAGGCGGGCGAGGGCACCCTCGGTGATGCTGACGTTGCGTTCCGGGATAAGCTGGCCGATGAAGTAGGAGACGAGGGCGGGCAGGTCCTCCATGCGGGAGGTCAGGGAAGGAAGGCGCACCTCAAGGACCTGGAGACGATAGAAAAGATCGCTCCGAAAACTCTCGCTGCTGACGAGCTCGCGCAGGTCCTCGTGAGTTGTGGCGATGAGGCGGGGGAAGCTCCCTTCGGAGCCCGCTTCGATCTGGCGCACGAGCTCGGCCTGCCCCTCCGGGCTGAGGGAAGCCACTTCCTCGAGAATGAGGACCCCGCCGGCGGCTTGCTGGAGGGCGTCATTGAGCTCCCCGGTCGCGGTAGAGGGGCCGATGACGAGCGTCCCGGCCGGGCCCTTGCGCAGGCTGTTGCTCTGAATGAGCCGGGCGGCGTGGGACTTGCCTGTTCCGGTGTCACCCCGGACGAGAACGGGATCGTCCGAGGCGCAGGAGTGGGCGATCTGCTGGAAGACGGGGCGCATGCTTGGGGCGGCTCCCACGAAGGCGACCGTCTCGGGCGCGGGGGACGGAGGGTCGAGCTTGCCGCGCTTAGGTTTGATGACGCGGCGGAGGACGGATTGAAATTCGTCGAAATCGAGAGGCTTGGTGAGAAAGTCGATTACTCCCAGTTTACGGGCGGCGATGGTATTCTGGATTTCACCGTGCGCGGTGATTACAATGGTGGGGGGGCGACCGTCTTCCGGGAGAGACTCCAGGAATTCGAGACCGTTCTGGTCGGGCAGCCCAATGTCGAGAATCATGGCCTCATACTTGGTATTGGAGTTGAGTTGTTTGCGGGCCTGGGCGGCGGTGGGCGCGAGGTCCCCTTCGGCACTGCCCTGTCGAACGGCAGCAGCGAGGGCAAGGGCGAGGGCGTGTTCGTCTTCGACGATGAGAACGCGAGGGAGTTTCATGGCTGCGGTTGTGCTGTTCCTTCTTGTGTTCGAGGGCTCTCTCCGGGGGGGATGTGGTGGGGGAGGGAGACGGTGACTACTGCGCCTCCCCCGGGAGAGTTCCGGGCGGAGATCGTTCCCTCGTGGGCCTGCACTACTTCGCGGGCGAGGGTGAGGCCGAGGCCCATTCCCCCTTCGCGCTCCGAAAAAAACGGTTCGCCGAAGCGATCGAGAGCTTCCTGGCTGAAGCCCTTTCCCTCATCGCGAATGGTGAGCTCGACCCGGGATGCGCCTGTCTTGATCTCGGCGATGATCTCTCCTCCGTCCGGCATGGCGTGGCTGGCATTGACGATCAGGTTGCGGAGCACCTGCTCGATGCGGAGCTTGTCGCAGGCGATGAGGGAGGGGCCGTCCCGGGAGGAGGTGAGATGGGAGCCCGCGTGGAGGAGGGCCGGTTGCTGACGGCGGGCGACGGCCTCGAGCATCTCCCAGAGGTGGTGGGGTTTTCGCTCCGGTGGAGCCGCGCGGGCAACGAAGAGCCACTGGTTGACCAGATCGGTGATTCGTTCGACCTCCTCGCGGATGAGGGAGAGGGACTCGGGATCGTTGGCGCTGCCCTGCAGGGCAAGGAGGTCAGCGTGCATGCGGATGGCAGCGGCGGGATTGCGAATTTCGTGAGCAAGACTGGTGGCGATGCGACCCAGTGTTGCGAGGCGCTCGGACTGGTGGCGCAGCTTCTGTTCACGGAGGAGGGATTGATGGGTTTCCTGCAGGGAGCGGGCGAGTTGTCCGAGCTCGTCGCTGCGCTTGGACAGGAAGCCGGGGATTGGTTCGGCCGGCTCCTCATCGTGCTTGAGATTGGGAAGCCAGCCTGTGAGAGCGGTGAGGGGTCTTACGATGCGATGGGCGAGGAGGAAAACGAGGCAGCCAAAGGCGGCGGTCAGGACGAGGGTGGGAGCGAGGACCCAGCCGCCCAGGCCGGTGAGTCCTCCTTCTTTTTCGCGGACGAGGACGAAGTAGTCTTCCGACCCGGCGAGGGGGGTGAGGGCGAGGTCATGGCCATCGACCTGGATGGCGATGGTTGCGCTGCCGGCGTGCTCCTTGAGAATGCTCTCGAGATTGTCCGGCCAACCCCGGAGGGACGAGCGGGCGATGCTACCGTTGGCGAGATAGAATGCCACATTGACCTCGAGAACGGACGAGAGCTTCCGGGCCATCTCGTCGGTGCGCGGAAGGGGGACTTCCGCGACCATGAACCCTGCGTTGCGGGCGGCGGTCTGCTCGAAGCGCCGCATCGATTCGCGCCGGTGGAGGGAAGAAATCCAGATTGCCAGCCCGAGGGAGGCAAGGAGGACGAAGGCGGAGAGTGGGATGACGAGCCTGCGATAGAGGCTGCCCCGCCGTGCTGGCTGCTGGGTGGACACGAGTTATCAGGATGAGCAAAAATTGTCCACCAATGAAGTAAAAACAGGGATATTTGGCCAGATATACGGGTCAACTTGCCAGTCTTTCGGGATTTTGTTCTTATGATCTCCGTGTCTCGGGGCTTCCTTGTTGTATTCTGTGCCTTGCTGGCGGCAGGCTGTGAAAAAAATGGCGATCGGGGGGGCCGCCAGGCCGGGGCTTTTGGGCCGCCCGGGATTGAGGTAAGGGCGCCGGAAGCGCTGAAGCCGGGGGAGGTTTCCCGGCAACCCCTCCTTGAGCGAGCGGGCGGTGCAGCCACCTTGTTTTCCCGTGTCGCACCGGAGGAGTCCGGCCTCGATTTCATACACCGTTGGGATCCTGCGGAGGCCGAGAACGACCGCATTGCTACTTCCTTTGCAGGCGGGGGGGTGGCTCTGGGTGATGTGGACAACGACGGGTTGCCCGACCTTTTCCTGACGCGGCCCCATGGTGGATCCCGTCTCTACCGCAACCTCGGATCGTTCAAGTTCGAGGATATTACCGAGCGGGTTGGCCTAGCGCAGGCATTGAGCGATCACTGGTCGATCAGCGCGTCGTTCGTGGACATCCAGGGTGACGGCTACCTGGACCTGTATGTCTGCGGCTACCGATCGCCCAACCAGCTTTTCGTGAACAGTGGCAGAGGCGTGTTCGAAGAGCGGGGAGAGGAGTTCGGTCTGCGCTATGCCGGGGCGAGCCTCATGATGAGCTTCGCCGACTATGATCGCGATGGTGATCTCGATGCCTACCTGCTGACCAACCGTCAGTTCGGGGGCGAGCGTCCGGAGCAGCTCGATTTCAAGTTGCTGCCGAGTGGGCATGTAATTACCCCGGAGCCCTATGAGAGCGAGGTTTCGGCGATGGTGAAGCCGGATGGAACGCTGCACCAGTTTGACGCGGGCCAACGTGACATCCTCTATCGCAATGAGGGAGGCACTTTTGTGGACACGGGGGAGAGCGTGGGCATCCGCGGCTACTTCCAGGGACTCTCCGCGACGTGGTGGGATTACAATGAGGATGGCTGGATCGACCTCTACGTGGCCAATGACTTTGAGGGGCCCGACCACCTCTACCGGAACAACAGGGACGGCACCTTTTCCGATGTCATTCATGAGACGGTGCCAAGCACGCCGTGGTTCTCGATGGGAAGCGATGCCGGGGACCTGAACGGAGACGGGCGGCTCGACCTGATCGCCTCCGACATGGCGGCCACCACCCACTACAAGCAGAAGATGAACATGGGGGACATGGACGAGATGGGCTGGTTCCTTGAGTTGCCCCTGCCAAGGCAATACATGCGCAATGCGGTCTATCTCAACACCGGCACCTCCCGTTTCCTCGAGGTGGCGCATGTTGCGGGTCTCGCCAGTACGGACTGGACCTGGGCGGTGAAGATCGCGGACTTCGACTGCGACGGCCGTAATGACGTCTTCTTTTCGAACGGGATGACGCGTGACTATTTCAATTCCGACCTGCGCGCCAAGCTGAAGAAGATTGCCGGCGAGACCGGCGTGAGCCAGTGGAGTGAGTATCCTCCGCTCAGGGAGCGCAACCTGGCGTTCCAGCAGGAGGGAGAGGGGCTGGCCTTCCGCGAGGTGTCGAGGGAGTGGGGCATCACGGAGGAGACCACCAGCTTCGGGGCCGCGGTGGGAGATCTTGATGGGGATGGCGATCTCGACCTGGTGGTGAGCAACTTTGAGGAGACCCCCGGGGTGTTCCGTAATTCCAGCGTGGATGGGGAGCGGCTGGTAGTGTCCTTGCAGGGTCGAACCTCGAACCGAAGCGCCCTGGGAGCGGAGGTCCGGCTTGTCACGGCCGCTGGGCCGCAGGTGCGGCTTGTGCAACCGGTGCGCGGCTACCTTGGGAGTGATCCGGCGGAAGCTGTCTTTGGCCTGGGGGAAGAGCAAAAAATCGTGGAAGTAAATATTCGGTGGCCCTCCGGGGTGGAGCAGCAGCTCAGGGACTTGGACGCAGGCTTCCGGTATACTGTCGCTGAGCCTGAGGACCTCCCGGCGGTCGTGCCGGAGCCGTCCAAGCCCTGGTTTGGAATGCTGGCGACCAGCGCGAGGCACAAGGAACGCGTGTATGATGATTTTGCGATTCAGCCACTGCTTCCAAACAAGCTTTCGTTGGAAGGGCCGGCTCTGGCCTGTGGGGACCTCGACGGGGACGGGCGGCAGGATTTTTTCCTGGGAGGCGCGGCGGGAAGCCCGGCCCAGCTCTGGATGCAACCGGAGCCTCGCAGTCTGAAGCAGGTGCAGAAGGACCTTTTCGAGGGGACGACGCGGTCGGAGGATGTGGATGCAGCGTTCTTCGATGCGGATGGGGATGGCGATCTCGATCTCTATGTGGTCGCCGGGGGCGTGGAGAGCCCGGTGGGGTCGGCGGCCCTGCAGGACCGGCTCTACCTGAATCGTGAGGGAGAGCTGGAGGCGGCGCCGGCGGGAACAATGCCGAACATGAAATTCAGCGGTAGCTGCGTGACTCCGGGCGATGTCGACGGAGATGGCGATCTCGATCTATTCGTGGGAGCGCGGGTCGTGCCGGGTCATTATCCCACCTCGGAACGCAGCCGGCTTCTGATCAACGATGGAAAAGCGGTCTTTACCGACTCGGGAGCTACCGTCCTTGAGGAGCTGGGCATGGTGACCGATGCCCTCTGGTCCGATACCGATGGGGATGACGATCCGGACCTCCTCATTGCGATCGAGTATGGGCCGGTGCGCTACCTGCGCAATGAGAGCGGCAAACTGGTGGAAGCGACGAAAGAGGCCGGATTGGCTGGTCGGCTGGGATGGTGGAACTGCCTGGCCGCCGCGGATGTCGATGGGGATGGCGACCAGGACTATGCGGTGGGGAATTTCGGGCTCAACACGAAGTACCACGTGTCCAGCAGCAAACCACAATTCCTCTATTACGGCGATTTTGAGGGCGACGGTGCGATGCACTGCGTGGAGGCTCATCCCGACGGGGACCGGATTGTCCCGAACCGGGGCCGGAGCTGTTCGAGCGGAGCGATGCCCTTCATCCGGGAAAAGTTTGCCACCTTCCACGAGTTCGCGATTTCAGATCTGGTCGGGATTTACAGCCAGCCCCGGCTTGACGAGTCCCTGCGTCTGGAGGCCAACGAGCTGGCGAGCGGGTTGCTCCTGAATGACGGCACGGGGAAATTCCGCTTCCGGGCGCTTCCTGAGCTGGCCCAGCTCGCTCCCTCTTTCGGGATGGCCTTCTTCCACGCGGATTCGGATGGGATCCCGGATCTCTACGTCTCCCAGAATTTCTACGGCCCGCAGCGGGAGACCGGGAGGATGGCGGGAGGGTTGGGTGCGCTCCTTCTGGGTGAAGGAGAGGGTTCTTTTCGTGAGATCTGGCCCCAAACGAGTGGAATTGCACTCCCGGGAGATGCCCGCAAGGCGGTGGTGGTCGATCTGGACGGAGACGGGAAGCAAGACGTAGCGGTGGCTGTGAATAATGGGCCGGTCCAGATTTTACTCAACCGGGTCCCCAGGTAGAGGGGCGCCGGGGGCAGAATGTCAGGGTTTCTGAAGTAGATTTCGGGTCGCTAAGGTATACATAATCAGCAGTTTGGCGTTGACGTGGCTGGCTCATTTTTGGCTTACTCCCTTCTGCAACGGCCCCTTCAATGCCAATGAAAAAATTTCTCCTCCCAGCCGCCATCCTTTTTGGAGCGGCAAGCCTCTCCGATGCCGCCAATTTGGTCGGCTGGTGGAACTTCGATGATGGAACAGCGAGCGACAGCTCGGGCAACGGCAACAATGGAACTTTTCAAAATGGAGCAGGAGCCTCGGCAGCAGTGCCGAATGCCACGGCTGGTAGTCAGTCGCTCAGTGTGGGGGGAGGAGCTCAGCATGTGCTGGTTCCGCACGACCCATCGCTCACGCTGACAAGTGAGATCACCATCACGGCGTGGGTAAGACCATCAGGGACGGGCTGGGGAGGGATCGTTGCAAAGAATCCCAGCGACGGCGGCGGCGCCAACCAGGCGGGCAATTACGAGCTGCGCTTGCAGGCCAATGCGAATCAATCGGTACAGTGGCTCTACGAACAGGGACCGGGTATCAACACGACAGCGACTCTCACAGCCGCTGGTGCGGGACCGGCGGTCGGACAATGGAGTCATATCGCGCTTACTCATGACAGCGGGGGGAACTTCACCTACTATCTTAACGGAGCGTCCGTCAGTAGTGGAACAGGGCCGACCTTTGGGACCCTGACCAATGCCAACCCGCTTTATCTGGGTAGCCGGGCGGACCTCTTTACGACATTTACGGGTGATCTCGACGAGATCTCGATCTGGGACGGAGCCCTCACCGGCGGGGAGGTTGCCGACATTTTTGCCAACGGTATTCCCGAGCCTTCGTCCGCCCTTCTCGGTCTGGTCGGTCTGGTTGGTCTCGCCTTCCGCCGTCGCCGGTAGCAGCGACACCACGAATCTGAATTTTGACCCTGCCCGCGTCCGACGCTGGCAGGGTTTTTCTTAGAAACATACCCAACTTCGATCATGAAATTCGCATTTTACTTCTCTCGCATGGGGGGTATCGCCTCCCGAACCGCCCTGATCCTGCTGGTGATGGCCGTGGCCATGCCCCTGAGCCGCGCCCAGGTCACGAATGGGTTGGTGGGTCTCTGGAGCTTCAATGGTGATACCACCGACTCCTCAGGAAACGGGAATGATGCTACTCTCGTTAATGGGGCCTCCCTCGACGCGGACGTTCCGGCAGCCCTCGGGAACGGGCAGTCCCTCCGGGTCGGAGGAGGAACGCAACACGCTCTCGTTCCTCATGACGCTTCCCTTGACATCACTGAGGCCATCACGATCGCGGCGTGGGTCAAACCGGCGGGAACGGGATGGGGTGCCATCCTGGCGAAGAGCCCCAGCGACGGCGGCGGTGCCAACCAGGCGGGCAATTACGAGCTGCGCTTGCAGGCCAATGCGAATCAATCGGTGCAGTGGCTCTACGAACAGGGACCGGGGATCAACTCGACGGTGACTCTCACGGCCCCTGGCGTGGGACCGACGGTCGGACAATGGAATCACGTCGCCCTGACTCATGACAGTGGCGGCAACTACACTTACTATCTCAACGGACAGTCCGTCGGTAGCGGAACAGGGCCAACCTTCGGGACCCTGACCAATAACAACCCTCTCTACCTTGGGACCCGGGCGGATCTCTTTACCACCATTAACGGCCATCTGGATGAGGTGGGCCTCTGGAACCGGGCCCTCTCAGGTCTGGAGGTTGCCCAGCTTGCTGTGGGACCCGTTTTCGCGGGGCCGGCAGTGAGCCTGACCCCGCTGGAGTTCTCCTCCTCGATCAGCGAGGGCGACGCAGTCTCAACGATTTCGACCTCCGATCCCGGGAATCCGGATGATACCTATACCTACGCGTTGGTGGCGGGCGACGGGGATGCCGACAATGGGAAGTTCCAGATTGTGGGCGGGGAGCTTCAGGCGGGAACATATGACTTCGGAGCCGATACCGATGGGACAACGTTCGCGGTGCGCATAGAAGCCACCGGAGCCCCGTCTGGCGAAACAGGATCCGCTTCCTTTACACTGACCCTGAGTGCGGATTCCGACGGGGACGGCCTGCCGGATGAGTATGAGCTGCAATGGGCGGTCGATTTGACCGAACTCTCCGGGTTGGGCGACGTCGATGCGGACAATGACGGGTTAACTGACCTGGAAGAATTCAACCTCGCGGGCCAGTTTCCGAATCTTGATCCCACGGACGGCGACAGCGATGACGATACCTTGCTTGATGGCGACGAGCTTGCGGGAGCGGGAGCTCGTCCGGCAACCGACCCGACTAATCCAGACAGTGATGGAGACGCTCTGAGCGATGGGGTGGAGAGCAATACGAACACGTTCCTGAGTGCTACCGATACCGGGAGCGATCCGACTGTGGTGGATACTGATGGGGACGGCACGAGTGACCAGGCGGAGGTTGCTTTCGGAACAGACCCTACCGATTCCAATGACTATCCGCCCGTGCAGTTGGTTGGCCTGTGGCGATTTGAAGGCAACGCGGACGATTCCTCCGGCCTGGAAAACCACGGTGAGTTGGTGGACGGAGCGCTCCTCAGTGATGACGTCCCGGATGCGCTCGGTGGTGGAGAATCCCTGCGAGTGGCGGGAGGGACGCAGCATGTCCTTGTCCCCCATGATGCTTCCCTGGACCTGGCCGAGGGGATCACGATTGCGGCCTGGGTGAAACCGGCAGCAACGGGATGGGGCGCCATCCTGGCGAAGAGCCCCAGCGACGGCGGCGGTGCCAACCACGCAGGGAATTATGAGCTGCGGCTGCAGAACAATGCGAGCCAGACGCTGCAGTGGCTTTACGAGCCGGGGCCGAACGCGAATAGCACCGTTACGCTGAACGATTCCAGTGTCACCGGGCCCGCGGTGGGAGAGTGGAGCCACGTTGCGGTGACCCATGACGAGGAAAACAACTACACCTACTATCTCAATGGAGTGGCTACCAGCACGGCGTCAGGACCGGCCTTCGGTCAACTTCTGAATACCAACCCACTCTACATCGGATCACGGGCCGACTTTTTCACTACTCTTGACGGCTATCTGGACGATGTGGCGCTCTTCAACGGAGCGCTTGGGGAGCCGCAGATCCAGGCGATCATGGATGGGGACTTCAGTGCCTTCGGACTGTCGGGTAGCAGCAAGCTTCAGCTCGATATCGACCTCGCAGGAGGGGAGCTCGAAATCAAGTGGCCGAGCCAGTTTGGCAAGCTGTACAACCTGCGCAGTTCAGTGGATCCCGCGAATGATGGGGATCCGGCAGGGTGGCCTGTTTTTGAGGGGCACCAGGACCTCGAGGCCACGCCTGATCTCAATACGCTTACGATCCCAGTGCCGCCGGAGCAGAAGCGCTTCTTTGTGATTGAGGAATTCCCCAAGCCTCCCACGACTCTTCTGCTGGAAGATTTCGAGGATGGGGCCCCGGGATGGACCTCGGGTTCGGATGGGGCAGTGGGCACCGCGTGGGAGATCGGCATGCCGACCGCGGCTTCCGGTCCGGCTCAGTCCAATAGTGGTGACAACTGTGCAGGAACAAACCTCGCGGACGATTACCAGCCGGGAGCCAATGTCTGGTTGCGTTCACCTGCGATCGACCTGACCGGAGTGGGAGGGGCGACCCTCAGTTTCGCGCAGTATCGGGACATTGAGGACTTCGGAACGAGCTTTGCGACAATTTCGGTGGTCAGTGCGGCCGATGATGCCCTGTTGGCCGAGATTGAAACCGGCATCAACGGCTTTCCGTTCCAGTGGGAAGCGGAGAGCTTCCCGGTTCCGGCGTCTGTGCTGGGGCAGCAGGTGAAGTTCGAGTTCCGGTTGATCAGCGATGAGTTCGCAGGGCAGTTCTTCGGAGGCTACTACATCGACGATTTCCAGCTGACTGTTCCGTAATTCCGGAAGTTGGAATCGATCTCACTGAAAGCGACGGAACAAAGTGTTCCCTCGCTGTGTTTCCGGGAGATCTGAGAGCAACCGCTTCTCAGCCGGTTGTGCCGCTGGCCAAGGCTTGAACCCTGGACCCGGGAGGTGCCGGAACCCGAGGAGTGTGTTGTTGGAAATCCAGGCGCAGGCCCGGGTGGGGAAAGCCAGTCAACCTTGCCGGGTTCTTTTTGGCCCTCAGTGGCTGTGCTGCTGTGTTCCATGCGGACTTGAACTCCCGCACAAAACGACAGGCCGGGTGATCTGAAGGGCGGCTCTCCGACCTCGCGAACTTCCTGCCGTCGATCAGTTTGGAATGCGTATCCCGGTCGCCGGGGTTGCAGGAACACCTCAATGACGGCAGGGAGGGAAGGGCCCGGGCTGATCAGTCCCTTGGGACAACCCTCAGCCTGAAGAGGTAGTAACGTGAACCGGGCAGGGAAGCTCACTGCATCCACTACAGGCCGCCGAAAGGTTAGGCTGGAACTCTGTGGGTTGCAACGAGGAGGCGAGAACGTCTTTCAACGATCGAAGTTCCCAGAAGCTCCACGGCCGAGATCGGAAGCGTTCCTGCCTGCAGGAGGCTCCCCCCGGGGATGCGGGAAACCCGGTCGATAGGGGCAGAGACATGGCCTGGTTCTCGACGGGTGAGTGGCTGGAAATACCCGTGGAGGCTCGAATTTCCGGGCGAACTTGATGAAGCCGCTGTCTTCAGAATAGTCGGATTTTTTCGAGCAGGGTCTCAAATCATAGAGAGTGCCGGGAGGTGCCGGCATTTGCCGCGATCGCCATTGCGGCGGAAGTAGGCGGGGCGAGGAGATGCAGCAGGTAAAAGTGCTCCCGGTCGGGTTTGCGCAGGATCCTGATACCCTCCCTCTGCTTCGGCCTGTTGGTCTCCGGAGTTCTCCTGGTTGTCTGCCTGGCAACCCAGGGGCCTCACAGGCCATGAAACCGGACCGGATTCTCAGACCAAAAAGAGGACGGCGGTGAAGCCCGGAAGCCCCACCGCCTTTGCAAGTGTTGTGCGCTGCGGGCGCCGGCAGGCTCAGTTGGCGCTCAGGCTGACATTGTCGATCGAGAGACCACTGTAGGGATCTGCCGAGTCGTCGCTGAGGAAGTTGATCTCGATCAGGATACTCTCTCCGAGCGCTTCCGCCGGGACGGGAATTTCCACCTTCTCGTAGTCGGCATCGAAGACAGACATGTCGATGGGCGCTTCCTCCCCGAGAACAACCTGGTCGCTGGCGCGCAGGAAGCGG